>Ga0209347_1000255_pt1 | contig 146170 bp, 149 predicted proteins | sample AutmiccommuBRH23_FD_187382 | JGI IMG/M metagenome (GOLD analysis project Ga0209347, IMG submission 187382) | Deep subsurface microbial communities from Mt. Terri, Switzerland - Autotrophic microbial communities BRH/23 (SPAdes) (version 2) | ecosystem: Environmental > Aquatic > Deep subsurface... | reverse complement strand
CATATTTAAATGAATATGCTTATCGCTTTAATCGTAGAAAATTTAAAGGTGAGTTGTTTAATCGCCTTTTACATTGTTGTGCAAATACGCCAACAATTACCTATTCTGAGCTAACGGCATAATCATGATTGCTTATATGAAAAAGCAAAATTTTAAAAAACAAGGAGAAGAAAATCATGAAAGTATTTTTTAGAAAATTTGCTGCTACCGTACTTATGATGTGTCTTGCGGCGTCAATGGTTTTTGTTGTAAGTCCGAAAGCGGAAGCCAGTGGCAAATTAGTTGCCCAATATAAATTTAACGGTGATTTCAAGGATGCGTCCGGCAACGGAAATGACGGCACCAATGTCGGTGATGTTTCCTTCGCGGACGACAGCACCGTGGGAAAATGCGCCGTTTTCAACGGCGGGTACATTAATGTCCCAAGCAGTCCCGCCCTTAATCTGGGAGACAACTTTACCATCTCGGTATGGGTACTGGTTGATCCGGTCATGGCCGCCGGCGGGAATAAAAACGGATCGATTATTTCCAAACTGGACGATCCCGGTAATTATAACCTTTATCATGCTTATACGCGAGGCACATTTGGCGTCAGAATGGACTCAAGATTCACCAGCGGTGAAAATTCAGTTCAAACTGGACCGTTTCAGGATTGGGGCTTGAGCGGCAACTGGTCTCACCTGGTATTTTCATATGACGGGCAAGCCCTTTACCTGTATCATAACGGAGCTTTGAAAGCAACAAAAGAAATCAGTGGCGGTGCCTCTATAAATTCGTCCGGCAACAAAATGAGGATCGGAACCGGAGGCGGTGATTTATTCTTTAAGGGCCGTATGGCTGACTTGAGAATATATAACTATGCCTTGAGCTCTGATGAATTAAAGGCCATGCACGGCGGAGGCGCTGATACCACCCAATCACAGCCGGCGACAACTACCGGCACGACAACACCGGGCACATCCACCACCGGGACAACTACCCCGGGAACGGGAACTACGGGCACATCCACTCCCGGCAACGGCGGCGGCCCGGTAACCATCATCAACAACACAACCAACAACATAACCAACGCCACCAATACGACAAACAACGCCAACACCAGCACCAGTATCACCGGCAGCACCATTGCCAACAGCAATGTCGCCAGCAATAACAAGACCACTCAAACCACGAATGTCGAAAACGCCGTAACTGTAAGCGAGTACGTCAACGTCATGGTCAACGGCCAGCCCCTCCAGTCTGATGTAAAACCGTTTGTCAATACGGACGGGCGCACCATGTTGCCGGTTAGGGCCATCGCCGAAGCACTGGGCGCCACCGTCCAGTGGGATGAAGCCACACAAACCGCCACCCTGACCCTGGGCGCGAAGACGGTCAAAGTCACAATTGGCCAAAACAGTATTCTTGTTGACGGTCAACCGGTGGCGATGGATACGGCTGCCGCCATTAAAGACGGCCGCACGCTGCTGCCGGTGAGGTCGGTGGGTGAAGCTCTGGGAGCCCGGGTCGGCTGGAATGAGCAGACCAAAACAGTGCAACTCAATCAGTAGTAACAAACCAAAACATCAGAGGAATTTCCCAACTAAAAGCTATGCTGCCTGTAAGTCCCCGCCCTTCTAAGCGGGGTCTTACAGGCTGTTAGAGAGATAAAACAAAAGGGGGTTCTTTAGGAAATGACCACTATGCAAGAACAGTTAAATCAACAGAACGATCCGGCTGATGTTGAAAAGAATAAAGTCATGGGAATATTGGCTTACATTATCTTTTTTATTCCTCTGATAGCCGCTAAAGATTCAAGATTTGCCATGTTCCATGCGAATCAGGGATTGGTGCTTTTCCTGGCTGCAGTGGCGGTCAATATTGTTGGATCCATTATCCCTGTTTTGGGCTGGTTTTTTATTTTAACCCTGGGGAACCTGTTGATATTTGTATTTGCCATTCTTGGAATTATTAATGCCGCTAAAGGTGAGATGAAGCCATTGCCGCTTATTGGAAGCATTAAGATTTTAAAGTAACTGGAGGATGGCCTGTGAAAAAAATAACTGTATTTATACTCTGTATTGTTTTGGTATTAATGCTATCGGCCTGCGGAAAAGAAAGGGACACCGCCAAAAGCGATAACCAAAGCCCCGCAAGCCAACAAAACAGCGCCACTGAAGGAACTGCCACGGCAACCGGCGGGAGTTACAAGGATTTTAAAACTGCCCTCTCAGTTTTTATTGCCGACTATGTAAACACTAAAAAGACACTAACGGACACTATTGAGAAATCCCCGGACAAAGATAAATACGCTATGGATACCCTTGGCATGTATACGGCTGATTTGGCGCTGGTGGAAGTCGGTTTGTACGATGCCATAAGTTTGGACAATGGGCCCAGGGTGACAGGCAAATTAGCGCTCAGCGGTTTCGATGCTTATAAGGAGCAGAGTAGAGATATCATCAAGTTTGGTTCATCCCACACCTTTGACAAAGACCAGGGCGGGTTCAAATCAGGTGACAAGGTCTACACAACCGGGTCCTTTGATACTGCCAGGAATTTTTTAACCGTTGAAATCATAACTGAAAAAGGCGGCGGGAAAACTGCCCGGACAGTTGCAGAAGTTTGCCGCCTGCCCGACGGCACCTTCACAATGCAGAGTATTTACTGCGATACAAAGATCGCGAAAAACATCAGAAGTATTGTTATAATGAACTTCAACCCTAATAAATATACCGCTGTGATGGCAGAGGGCGATAAAACCCTGGATTTTCAGTATAAATCCATTGCTGATGCCGGGAATATATCTCCGGAGGAAATGGCCAGGGAATATAAAACCAATATGATTGTAAAAGTGGAAAACGGCAATGTAACCTTTGCTAAGAAATAAGCGCCCGGGAGATGACGCCATCAGGCGTGCCACCACCTAATGTTAGAAACGCCCCTTGACTCACACCCTGGTATTGTTAAGGCTCAACAGTCAGGTGATAACTGACGGTTGAGCCTTTTCCCCGGGCAAAAATCTTCTATTAAACCCTTAAACAACACTCCTCCTAACCCCTTGCGTCGTTAATCCGAGGATAAGCGAGAGAACCACCAAATCCCTACTATCCGACATATTATGCAAAGTTGTTAAATTATATAATAACACCCGCATTCCTTGATATACAAGGGACTGCGGGTTTTTTATATTTACCGACAACCAAAGGAAAATGCGAATACTGCTACTTGAACACCACCCTGGGCAATAAACCCTATGTGAGGGTATATGTGAATATTGATGAAATACTATCCGCAGCAGGAAAATATATCCTGGAAAGAGCACCGGAAATAACCGTTTTTGAAGGGGCTGCCACCTCTGATCCCCTGCCGGTGGAAAGATATACCGGTTCCCTTACCAGAGACTCATTTCAATCCTGGCTGGAGAGCAAAGTTTATCACTCGTATCCGTGATTGCTTCAAAGACAAAGATTCAAAATCCACAATGCGGGAAATGTTGATTACGACTCATACGCCCTTTTTAATATCAGATAGTAAAAAAGAGAGTATGTGCTGGTCTTCAATAATACAGAGAGTAAAACGGTTGAAGTTTCGCGGCCAGACTATAACACTCTTTGCACTCTTTTGTATCCACAAATCCTTGAAACGCATTATCCGTTCATCTGAGGGTAGCGTTGGAATAGTTTCATTTACATATAAGCTTGCAGATTGATACAGTTCCTTTTTCAGCTTCTCTTTAACGGTATGAAGATTGAAAGTTAGCAGAATTTGAAAAACCTGAAAAAGTTTAATCGCTGAATGAAAATTATGAGCAAATGCTTGTTTGGTTTCTTCATTAACCCAATAATCAAGATTTCCCCCTCAATTCTTTCCTTCTGGGAAGCTAGCAGTTTTAGAAACTGCTCCCCCTTTTCCGTTTCGTATTCGCTGATCAGATTTTTTATAGCCTCCAGGGACAACCCCATCTCCTTATAAAGAGCGATTTCCCTTACAAGAAAGATTTGCTTAACGAAGTAGTAGCGGTACTGATTAGAAGTGTTAATCTGCGCCTGCTTCAGTAAGCCAATCTCGTCATAGTACCGCAGCGTTTTTGGGGGCACCCTGCAAATTCTTGAAAACTGACCTATGGTAAACATGTTTATTACCTCCACCCGGGCTTGATAGCATTATAAAACATTCCTGCAACTGGAAGGTCAATACCATTTTTGAAAAAATTTTAAAAATATCTCCAGGGCCGCAATAATGTTAAAAACGCCAGGATATATAAACTCAAACTTACGATTCCCGCTTGCGAAAGCAAACCCCGCCACCCTAATATTTTTAGTCACACCGTTTACCTTGAGTTTATGTCATCAATATGATAGAATATCGTCATAATAATGTTATTTTGAAGGGATGTCTACGAAATGAATATTAAGCCATCTACAACAATTCGCCAAGACTATAATGGCTTTTCAAAATACTGCCATGAGCTAGACGAGCCAGTAATGATTACGCGTAATGGGGAAGCAGACTTGGTTGTTATGAGTCATGAGGCATTTCGCCGAATGGAGGCCCGCATTAAATTACAATCTAAGTTACTGATTGCAGAAAAACAACTTGCTGAAGGTGAACAATTGATTAAACACGATGAAGTCATGGCAAGAATGCGGAGGAGGATCGATGCTACAAAAGAATAAGATCAAATATACTCCGATAGCAGTTGATGATATGGATGAAATTTTCTCATACATATCGAAGGATAATGTTGTCAGCACAGAAACTTTGCTAATAAAAATAAACAATGGAATAACCAGGCTTGCAGAGTTTCCCAATATGGGTTCGGTACTGTCAGAAGAAGAATTTACCCTTGTCAATCGTGGATATCGCTTCATCGTTATTCAGCCATATCTTGTTTTTTACAGAATAATTGACAATACCATTATCATACATCGAATTTTGCACAGCCGTCGGGATTATCTTCGCGAGTTATTTACAACACAAGAGTAGCCATTTGGTTGGATTCCCGGGGTTGCTACATAATAACACCCGCAGTCCTTGATATACAAGGGATTACTCCGCAGAGTACGGGTTTCGGAGTGAGGGGTATACTCCCGAGGCTAATTAACTTTTACCTTAAAATGACCTTTGATTCTACTCGGATAATCAATTATTTTAAGGATTAGCGGTCCCTTGTATCGCTCATTTGCATTAATACCATAATAAACCTCTTGTTCAGACCCTATCACATCCGATCCCCCATAACTTCTTCAACGGTAACTATTACCTACAGCATCTTTGAACCCACATTGAAAAACATCATAGCAATGATCATCAAGCAATTTATCTATTTGTAATGAAAATACCAGTTCCATTATAGGGTCTTTCTTTTCTACTCTTTTAAAAAAGGCATATTTACCTCCCTCCATCTTCAAACAAACTGTCAGCTATTTTATCAATGGACTGTGTCCGGGTTTTAGTAGCATCCTTGTCTACCGTAATTTGTATATTAATGATATCGCCCGGTTTGGCGCTTTTGGGTAGAAGGACTTTTGGAATATGAAATGTTCTGCGGTTCATCTCTATTAAGGCATATTGGCCTTCAAAACGGTCTATAATTAGCATCCTTTTCTGCCTCCTCTATGTTCCATAAGTATTCAATATAATAAAGCCTGGTACTGTAGTTGCTTTTTGGCAGACAATAGTCATTATGCAAAGTAGTTCACCTATATAATAACACCCGCATTCCTTGATATACAAGGGATTGCGAGGGTTTTTATATTTACCGCCAACAAAAGGCAAATGCGATATATTCCAACATTTTAGCTTTCAATTTTAGGTATGTCAAAATACTTATACACTTTTGTCTGAGTTTTATCACTTGCCGGTTCGCTTACGCTTAGTGACATATGGCCTTTTGAGTGCTGAACCTTTAGCACTCTTAGGATTGCGACGGCTTTTTTGATTTATTTCAACACGATTCTTAGCCTTCTTGCCCGTACGTTTAGGTAATGGCAAAGCTGATTCTGCTTTTCCCTTCCGGTGCATGAATAAGCCGCCATCTCTTCGCAACCTCTCCTTATTGGCATTCATAATGATTTTTTGCCCATCAACATTATACTTTTCAACGGATGCATTGATGCCTTGCTCAATCATTCGTACATACAACCGTTCTTCAGGTTCAAAAAAAGTAACTGCCAGCCCTGTTTCCCCGGCACGCCCGGTTCGTCCGATACGATGTATATAACCTTCTACATCATGGGGAATATCATAATTAAATATATGAGTAACACCTTCAATATCCAATCCCCGCGCGGCAATATCGGTGGCTACCAGTATTTGCAGCTTGGCTTCACTGAAACGCCGCATCACTCGCACGCGCTTCACTTGCGACAAATCACCATGCAACTCATCGGCTTCATAACCACGCTGAATTAGTGCTGTATTAAGAGCGCTAACACGTTGCTTAGAATGGCAAAATACAATCGCCAAATACGGGCGATATTCATCAATCATACTGCAAAGCTTATCCAGTTTACCTTGTTCATTAACCTCAACCATAATCTGCTTGATCTCATCCAGGGTAACATGCTTACTCTGCACGCGAATATCCGCCGGTTTACGCATATAACGCGCAGCAAGCGCGCGAATTTTGGGCGGTATGGTCGCTGAAAACAACATAGTCTGCCGTTTGAATGACGTTTGAGCAATAATCTTTTCTACATCATCTAAAAAACCCATATGTAACATTTGATCCGCCTCATCCAGTACGAGCTTCGACACGCCAGAAAGAGAGATCGTCTTGCGCCGCAAATGATCCATCAAACGGCCTGGTGTACCGATTACAATATGCATATTTCTCTTTAACTTATTAATCTGCCGCTCCGCATCCTGCCCGCCATATACTGATAAAACATTAATCCCAAGCTTATCAGCCAGCTTCTTAGCTTCATTTGTAATTTGTGATGCCAACTCTCTGGTAGGCGTAATAATTAACGCTTGCACATGCGGTTTGTTAGCTTCTATTTTCTCTAGAATCGGCAGCAAAAAAGCCAGCGTCTTACCTGTACCTGTCTGTGCCTGAGCAATCACATCTTTTCCCGCCATTAAAACCGGAATGACCTGTACTTGTACGGGGGTCGGATTTATAATCCCATTTCCTCTCAAATAATCACTTATCTCACGCCGAATACCCATCGTCAAAAAATCTACCGGCACTTAAAAGACACCCCTTTTTTTCCTTTGTTCTAGACCATTCGTCATTATATCAGTTTGCGCTGACAATTAATATGCTATGCCTTTTTTGAAATAATGATGTTCACAACGTAACGAACCGTAAAGCGGATGATATATGGCCTTTAAAGCTTTTTCAATGGTCTGCTGACAAAAGAAAAGGCAATGTAGATACTTTCTTTTTACAAAAAGGAGAAATCAGCTTTTTTTGGGTATTATCTGTATTTATATATTCCGCGTTTAAATTTTGGCGGCGCCCCGGTAAAAAAAACTGGCATGGCAGCGGCGGTTGTTGCTGATACAGGAGGACCTTAATCACATGCGGCTATTGTAGCCAGGGAATATGGTATTCCTGCAGTACTTGGCACAAAAGTAGGTACTTCATTTATAAATGCCGGAGAAATAGTTGTTGTGGATGGTTTAGCAGGAACAGTATATAAGAAAGGAACCAACGGTACCTGGCCCTTAACTTATTAAGTAGATGCTTGCCAAGCTATATTTGAATATATTGAGTTTTTTTACTACCGGAAGGTTACATTCCACCATTGGCTATATGTCCCCGTTGGAATATGAACTAGCTTTTCAAACAGCAGCATAACCATGTTTTTGGCCGCTTGCGTAGCCCTTTACATGGATTTAAAGCCTATGTTAGCTTTCCTGGGCGAAAAGTCATGCGTAACGCTGGCCTGCCCCTGGATTAGAAAGAAAGAAAATTTAAATACGGCCAGTTTGATTATGGCAAATATGTTTATCCAAAGGAAACACTTCAGGAGATGAATTCCCTGTTCAACAGGGAACTGGAAAGAACTTTTCCGGGTTCACGGGTGCAACACATCGCTTTTATTCCATATCCGGATGCCCCATACGGATGAGGGGCATGCCATTAACTTATAAAGTCAACTTTTAGTCTATGAAAGTTGACTTTATAAGTTGTGCCCGATACCACGAGCCAACTGGTAGATGATGAGTTGATTGAGGCTGACTTTTTCCTCCTTGGCTTTTTCCGATAATGCCCTGTGCAGCGATTTTGGCATACGAACCCGAAGTTGTCCGGAATAATCCTCATTTGCGGGTTCAGGTATAAGGCGATCTAATTCCAGACTGGCTTCAATCCAATCTTTTTTAGCATCGTTGACATTTGCAATAGCCTCTTGAGAGGTTTCACCGTCAGACATGCAGCCAGGAAGGAGCGGGATTTCAGCATTCCTTCCTGTTACTGCTAATACATATAGTCCAGAAATAGACGATGGTAAATGTCCAAAATATGACGGGATTGTTGGCTAAGTATTGGCATACTTTTTTTTCTGGAATATTCTATGCCGCAGGAGGGTAACAAAAAAGCCGGTAAATTTAATAGCACACCGGCGTTAATAAAACTATCCACCCAACGGAACTGCAATCAGCGGCGACACTTTTTGTAAACCAATATATCTGCTCTTGCTTCAAGTAGTTTTTCCTTGTAAACCTTGGTAAACCAGGCGCCCCTATTTATGATCGGCGGGTAAATACTGCATTTGTCAGCGACTTTGCATATGGCCTCAATCATCTCTTCATTTCCTAATCCCAATTCCCCAGCAATCTCAAGAGCCAACGGCAGAAGATCAATAAAACCCGTGCTTACAAAATAGTGCTCCAGAGTATCGCTTCCCGCTTGTTCGCCAAACATTGTGCAAGCACATAAAACATGTTCCATAAAAAACCTCCACAATGATTTATTTTTGGAAAACCTACTGACTTTTAGCCAGATAAGGCCCAGGGTTTTACAGCTGTGTGAGAGCAATTCTTCCGTTACTTTTACGCCATGCCGCGGGGCAGGGAGAATTATGTTAATTCCCCCTGGACAACTAACTTCACCATATGATCATCAAGTATTCGGCGGCCATTTTGTGCTCCGTAGAGCAAGCAATGGGTGCAGACCTTATTGACAAGTCTGGCTGCGCCGGTGGAGAACCTGAAGACTTCGTCAACAGCACTATCGGAGAAGATATCATGGGGAGCACCGGCGTAAGCAAGGTGCCTTTTCATGTACTCGCCAACCTGGGCACGATCCAGGTATGGTAATTTGCACTGTAGATCAATTCGCTGACGGATGGCAGCGTAGGACTGAAGCTGGAGCTTCTCCCAGAGTTCACTTTGTCCTACAAGTATCAGAGCCATGGGGCTCTGGGCATCCATTTTGACGTTGAGCAGGAAGCGGACTTCTTCCAGCATTTCCTTGTCCAGAAGGTGGGCTTCATCCAAAATGACTACTGGCTGCAGATGATGTATGCCACGCATGAGCTCAATCTCCCGGTGTAATTGACGCTTGGCGTCGCCACGATAGAATTTAGCTTCACAGCCCAGCTGCTCCAACAGGCCCTTGTAGAAATGCCGGGGTGTGAGCTTGGAATCCGCCAGGTACATCACCATGAATTTTGCTTCATCAAGAGAATCTTTGAAGCAGCGTATGGTCGTAGTCTTACCTGTACCGCAGTCACCCGTAACTACTGCGAACAACTGACGATTGGCGGCGTATTCTAGCCGGCTCATGGTCTCTTCCAACATGAGTGATTGGTATAACTGGTCCGTGGGGATATCCCGTGAAAACGGAGTCTTGGACAGCCCGTAAAATGTTTCAAACATGATCTGCACCCTCTTTCCGTACAGTTCTGTAGGAAACGGCAGGAGTCTGTTGCACTTTCCGCTGCTGGTTCTTCTTTTCAGCCGCAGTTAGCAGACGTGATGAATCAGCGGGCTGGGGCTGCAGATGTTCGGGCAGCTTCGGACGTTTTCCTGTTCGTTCTCCAATGACCAGTTGCCGGGCCTTCCAGGGCGTATGCCCCTCGTATTCAATAGTTATCTCTGTAATATCGGCTGGATCATAGATGACATTTACCGTACATCCGATGAAGGAAAGACCGGCTTCATACTTTCTGCCCTCGAAGCTGATACAGCCTGTCTTGTCCACTTTGCGTTCCTCACAGTGCAGAAACGCGCTGGCGATAATTTCGGGAGCCAGAAATTTTAATGCTTTCTTGTCGCTGCGATAGGCTGTATTTGGACTCATTCCGCCCTCCAGCCCAGAATGAGGTTTGTTTTGGTAGCACTCTTCAAATCTGAAACATTTCGTTGAACTTGTCCAGTGTTTGCGGCTTCTCCAGCATGGCTTCAGCGATAAAGCTGTCCACCATTCGGTTGAAGCGCTCTATTTTGCCGGTAGACTCCGGGGAATAAGGTTTGGCATACACCAGGCGGATTCCCATTTTGGCACAGGCCCTGGACATCCACTTTGTCCTGTACTGGCTACCATTGTCAAAATACACTGCCTCCGGAACACCGTATTTATGGATGGCCTGGCGAAAGCAATTTTCAACGATGACTTGGTCCAGCATCGGGTAGAACTGTCCGTGGAGAACGAACCTAGTCGAATCGTCGATGAAGGATACCAGGTAAACCTGCTTCTTGCCGCCACCCTTGCCGATGGGCAGATATGGTCCGTACTTGATGTCGGAATGCCAAAGCTGGTTGCGGTACTTTTTCTGAAACCGTCGTGCAGCAATACCGGCTTCAGCGTACATCCGCATATGTCTTGTGCTGTATCCTCGCTCTGCCAGTTTCTCCTGCAGTGTGCTGCGCTTAATCTGTCCCGGTTGCACCAGTTCTTCCCACTCCAGGATCTGAATAATCTGGGCGATACTACGGCCCGGCACCTGGCGGCGTAGCAGAATAGCCTGCTCTAAAATGTTTGCTGGAATTGCATCCTCGTTTTTATGCTGGCCTTTGCCTTTGGGTTTGAGTCCGCCAAACCCTTCTGTCCTGTACTGCGACAGATATCTGCGCAGGGTGCGCTCAGATATGCCTGTCTGTTGGCATATGCTGGCTTTAATCTGCCTGGCTTGGGCAGCATCCAATCCCTCCGCCAGCAGCGGGGACAATAATTGTACTCGCTGCATAGCAATCTCTTCGGCTTTTTTCTGATCTCTCATGTTGATTCCTCCTTGATGTAAGGCTTCAACATGAGTCTACATCCTGTCTATCAGGACAGGAATGCAGAACGGGTATGTAGCCAAAGATTTGAGTTTGCCACGGATCGGACAATTCTTGCCAGCCAGCCGGGGGCGTCCCCTACATGATGCCAGATCCTTTGGAGCGTGGACTCGGGAAGGTGGGACGTACCTTCCACAGTTTCTCTGCCATACCGTATAGCGATGGATACCAGACAGCCCAGAAAGTAGTTGACCAACTCCAGAAACCAGTTTCGCCAACGCACAATGGTTGATTCGTCTGCCGTGACGGTAAGGGCATCTTTCCCGGTCACGACCGCTTCGACGCTTTCACTTCCATAGCGTTTGTATGGAACTAATATATCCGGAAGTTCGTGATGTAGCCGACTACAATGACAGCAACGGAGCCTGCGGATAACCAGGACAATGATATCTCCGCTACCGTCAATATATTTCCTACGTCGGCTACCGCAAACCTTCAGTAAACCGCCACAGCATGGGCAGGGATTCTGCTCCCCGCTCCTTACGAAAAAAAACCCTTCTCGGGGTTCTCAATTAGCTCATATTCTGATAAAATGACCATACCAATCGGTGGCAGACACCCCTAGTGCTTCTGTGGCTCAGTAGCACATCAAAACAGGGGTGTCTTTTCCTTTCCCTTCATGATGTCGATTTGGTACCACTTAAGATGACTGACGGACTGACTAATAATCCATAATTTGAATATTCCAGTCCGGGGAAAGAATCTGCTAACAATCATATGGTCATTATATACAGCAATTCTAGGCCAGGCAACTCCATCAGCTTTTGGTCTTTTTAGCTTGGCTGCAACACCTTCCGCCCGGAACCAAATATCAAGCATATATAAGGGAGACGTACCATGTGGTATTTTTAGTTTTTTATGGTAACCATTGCCACCGCTGCTTAATATAATACAACAGATTGCCGGCAATATAATGGTTTACTTTACAGTGAACCAAGTAAAAGATGTCCCATTGGTTTTAAAACATACATTTGTGTAGCAGTATAAATACTAATAACCCGGATGTAGTCAGACCTAAATGCATTTGAAGGGTGGCCGTTCGATGTTATTGGCAAGTGATTTAATTTCTACTCCAGCATTTGTTTATATTGAAAAAATAATTCAAAAAAAACTACATAATATACGCAAGATTCAGGACTGTAACATTTTATATCCTTTAAAAACTTGTGCACTTGCTGATGTGTTACGTTTAATGGCACCATTGAATAATGGTTTTTCGGTAAGTTCGCTATTTGAAGCGATGCTTGCAAAAGACATCGCGAAAAAAAACAACGTAATTCATATAACAACACCTGGTTTGCGTCCTGATGAAATAGAAAATATCTCTGAACTATGTGACTATATTAGTTTTAATTCTATATCACAGTGGAAATTATATCATAGCAAACTGAAGTCTGAAATCAAGCAAGGGTTGAGAATAAACCCGCAATTATCTTTTGTTAAAGATGATAGATATAACCCTTGCCGTAAGCAGTCAAAACTAGGCATTCCTCTCACTGAACTGTTACATGAGCTTAACGATATTAGTTCCATAAAAAATATTAGTGGTTTTCTTTTTCATACGAATTGCGAATCAACTGATTTTAATGATTTATTAGAAACAGTTAAGCATATTGAGGCTTATTTACCAAGCGCTCTGAAAAAAATAAGCTGGATTAATTTAGGTGGGGGGTATTTATTTGACGAATCTGAAAATGCAGAAGTTTTGACTGAAACAATTTCCCTTTTAAAGAGTAGATATGAATTGGATATTTTTATTGAACCTGGCAATGGAACTATTAGAGATGCAGGCTATATAGTTTCTTCCGTTATTGATTTATTCAAAAGTGATAATCGTGTCATTGCTGTACTTGATACTACAGTAAATCACATGCCGGAAGTATTTATGTACCAGTATAAACCTGACATTGTAGGAGAATCCTGCAACGGTAAATACAAGTATATATTGGCAGGTGCTTCATGCCTGGCCGGGGATATATTTGGCGAATACAAATTCAATCAACCATTGAAAATTGGAAATAGAATTATTTTTAAAAGTATGGGTGCTTATACCTTAGTTAAAGCTAATATGTTTAATGGTATTAATCTACCTTCTATTTATGCCTATACATTAGAAAGAGAGTTGGTGCTTAAAAGGAGATTTACTTATGATGACTTTATATCAAGGTGCGTGGTGAAGAAAAATGTTGTTAAGCGAAAGAAAGTATGTAATTCCTGTAGTTGATAACCATAGTGACTTGCTACAATATTTATCAGGGATGATTTTAAAGAAATTGAATTCAGAAGAAATTCCTGTTCGGTTTGTTGTTACACACACAGATAAACAAGGATACCACTGTGAATTGGGCATACTTTCGAACATAAATAATTTGGTTTCTCCTGCCAAGAATTCAATTTTTGATTTAGGTGTTAGAAGTTATGAGAATGCTACGCAATTTAATACTGTGTTACTTATACCTACAGGAATTGGAGCTGAAATAGGTGGTCACTCGGGTGATGGTGGAGCAGTAGCCAGGCTATTGGCTGCTGCTTGTGACAATTTAATTACTCACCCTAATGTGGTAAATGCCGCCGATATTAATGAATTACCTGAAAATGCTCTTTACGTCGAAGGTAGTGTAATAACACGCTTATTAATGGGAACTGTCAGTATACAAAAAGTCCGTTCTAATCGTGTAATGCTGGCAATAGATGAACACGAAGACAGCTTTTTTCATGATGCAGCAATAAATTCCGCCTCAGCCGCGAGAGCAGCCTTAGGGCTTGATTGTCCACTGGTTGTAAAAATGAGTAAAAAAATACAAATGCAAGCTCTTTATTCAAGCTCTGGCAGAGCGGTTGGTCAAATTCAGCAACTTGAGCACCTCTGTGAAATATTGGAGAAATATAGATCTCAATATGATGCTGTAGCTATATCCACACTTATAGAAGTACCTGCCAATTTTTATGAGAATTATTTCCGGGACGATAGTAATATTGTTAATCCTTGGGGCGGGGTTGAGGCGATGCTCACTCATGCTATTTCCATGTTGTTTGACATCCCTTCAGCCCATTCGCCTATGATGGGGTCCGATGAATATGACGATGACTTCGGAGTGGTCGACCCGAGAAAATCGGCAGAAACACTTACCACCACTTCCCTTCATTGTATATTAAAAGGACTTCACAAAAGTCCGAGAATTATTAATTCTTTAATATACGGTCATTCTGGGATACTATCTGTTGCTGATATTTCATGCCTTGTTATACCAGACGGGTGTGTTGGTTTGCCAACCCTTGCTGCTCTGGAACAGGGTATACCAGTAATTGCTGTAAAGGAAAACAAAAATCTAATGCAAAATAAACTGGAAGAACTACCTTTTGCAGCGGGAAAACTTTTTATAGTGGAGAACTATCTGGAGGCTGTCGGATTGATGAAAGCCTTAAAAGCAGGCGTGGCCCCAGAGTCTGTCCGGCGTCCTCTAGCCTATACAACAGTAATATAGCTCTGAGAGAAATATTAATTAACTAGCAAAAAAGGTATTCCCAAATAAAATGTGGGAATACCTTTTTGAATTAAGATAGGCACATACATGAGGAAGTGCTTTTATAATCTTTATTATTACCATTTCCACATTGATGATCTTCTTACCTTTTTTCTCTATGACTTTTACATCTCTTGGAACCCTAAAGACTCTTATAATACTCGCAATCCTTACAAAACTTATAATACTTATAATACTTATAATACTCGCAATCCTTACAATCCTTATGATCCTTATGATCCTTTTGATCCTTTTGATCTTTATGATCCTTGTGATCTTTTTGATCCTTGTGATCCTTTTGATCCTTGTGATCCTTGTGATCCTTATGATCCTTATGATCCTTGTGATCCTTGTGATCCTTGTGATCCTTGTGATCCTTGTGATCCTTATGATCCTTGTGATCCTTGTGATCCTTGTGATCCTTGTGATCCTTGTGATCCTTGTGATCCTTGTGATCCTTGTGATCCTTGTGATCCTTGTGATCCTTGTGATCCTTGTGATCCTTGTGATCCTTGTGATCGTCCCAAGAATTACATTTCATAAACATCTTAAATAATTCGGCGAAATTTCCATATTGGAGTAATTTTCTCAGCTCTTCCTTATTCATATCCCGCATAAGCAGCACTCCTTTTAAATAGAAATTTTTAGGTTTAATTCATAATATGGATTATTTTAGGAGTTGTGCAAAAATATGAAAAAATTCTCATTAATTAATATTTATAATAAAACTTTCCTATTAAAACGCAAAAGGGTTAAATGTTCGCCCGGCATGTCTGCAGAGCCGATTGGTTGCAAGAAACCCTGTCACCATAACAAACCACCGGCACAATATTTTAACATCAATGGCATTATTTGTTATATATGCATAAGATAGACAAATTGTAATTGCTGGGAGGGAATAAGGTCATGATTGATCATTATCAACTTCTCTGGTTTGGAATGGGGATAGGATTTACAGTAATAACCGAGTCTCTGATTTGGTTTTGCTGGCGTTTTTTTGGAGCAGGTTCACTCAGGGATTATATATTCGAAGAGGAGGAACCTGGTGGGAACTATCGCGTAATTAAAAAAATCAAAAGCCCTGTACAGAAAATAGCCCTGGTCGAACAATATGGGCAGTATCATGTTTTCGCAAATGGAAGCGAAATGTTCAGTACAACGGAAGATGAAAACAAATATGCAGAGGCAATCATCCACGTGCCTATGGCCGTTGCTAAAAAGAGACAGCGCATCCTGATCATCGGTGCCGGCGGCGGCATCACTGCACGTGAAGCGCTCCTTTATCCTGAAGTGAATGAAATAACGGCTGTTGATTTTGACGCCACCATAATGGATTTTGGCAAAAATTTAGAACCCTTGGTCAAGTTCAACAAGGGATCCTTAAACCATCCCAAAGTTCGTACGGTAATCCAGGACGGTCGGGCATTCGTGGAAAACTCCTCTGAAAAATGGGATATAATCATTCAGGATCTCCCTGAACCAGCCAGTGAGTGCCCTGAGCTTAGTCGTCTTTTCAGTGTAGAGTATTACAAAATATTGCAAGAACATTTAGAGCCGGAAGGAGTAATAACGGTTGCCTGCTCTTCTTCCTCTACAATGCCCGATTATTTTGGGGCCGTTCAAGCTACTCTCAAAGCGGCCGGTTTTTATGTATTGCCCTATCATTTTGACTTTATCGTTGAGTTCGGAAGCGATTGGGGATTCTGTCTGGCAGCAACAAGACCCATTTCCCCAAGGGACGTTCAAATCAAGGTATCAACCCGTTACCTGAACCAAAGGAGATTGAAGGATATGTTTCACATTCCTTATTATCTTTCTGTCGACTGGGACGAGAGAGACATACAAACAGATCAAAACAAGCTTCTTCTAAAAATTGTGGAAGAGACTTGGGAGAACTAAAAAAAAACAGCGGCTTTATATAATCAATAAAGTCGCTGTTCTTTTTCTGCCTTTAAATGTTAAGGTTAGCGGAGCCATGAGGACGGTTATAAGGTACGGGGACACACCCCTTCGGGGAATGTCCCCAACGTATTTCCCCGAGGCGTAGCGTTTTATTAATTAACTCTCAACCCAACTACTAACAAGAATGGGCTTTACATTTAGAATAGACTTTTCAAAATCATCTTGCTTTTCTATCGTACTCTTATTTTCTTTCCGGGTAACTTTCAGGGCAACCTCTATTAAGAAAATTTGCCTGCCGGCATTGACCAAACCATCATCACTCATTTCCGTAGCTTTTACAGAATCATAGTTTCTAACTTCCGCAGATTCAACATGGCATATGTCTCCAGGCATAACCCCCGGTATTTCCATAACGCCGGCAAACTCCAGAGTCTCCTGATAAAAATGAACAATACCGTCATGTTCATCGAGCCGTGCGCACCAGCCAGTCATATACTTTTCCCCGTCTTCCTTTATGCCCTCGGTAAACCCGCTATACTTCAGGTTATCATTTAATCTGCTATTCGTTAGGTTGTCATTTAACCTATTATACGTTAGGTTATCATTTAACCCGTTATATGTTAGATTATCATTTAACCAGCGATTCTTTAGTCTTACATTTTTACCTTCCTGCCTTGACTCCTGTTTGTTCACGTCACTGGATGCCGACTGACCGAGGTTTAGTTGAAACAACCACTTAATGAACTCATTGGAGACATCCTTTACCCTATCGTCTTTCTTTTCATCAGCTTTATTGGAATCTCCCTTTTTGTATTCATCCTTTTTGCCATCTCTGCTTTTTCCGTCGTCACTTTTTCCGTCGTCCCTTTTTCCGTCGTCCCTTTTTCCGGCTTCCCTTTTTTCATCGTCCTTTTTTCCGTCGTCCTTTTTTCCGTCATTCTTATTTCCGTCCCTTTTTCCAAGATGTGGATGCTTATAAAAGAAGCTTTTTTCCACAATACCTTTAACTAAGACCTTGTCAATGAACGTTGTGTAATCAGTAATCTCCACATCGTATAACTCCCCCAGCACCCTCGACATGGCGGGTTTGACTGAAAAACGGGTTTCACACAATAACTGAGTCCTGCCCTGACCAACTATACGTTCATCTTTTGAAGCTATGGTGTTCACCATATTAAAACCTCCCGATTAATATTGCCACTAGATCTATTTTTTTAAATCTATGGCATTTATTACATGATATTTAAGACTATGGTAACTCGTTACAATCATAATTAAGAATTTTTCTTTAACCATTAATTGGTATTTTATGAGCAGCATACTGCTTTAATTATTACTATTTCTACCATATTAAACCAATATATCATGATACCATTATAATCCAACGATACCATAATTAAGCTGTGCATTATTGTTAAATAATGTGTCACTTTCTATATATAAACATATTATACACAAAGCCGGTATTTTTGCAGTGACTGGGAAAGGGGGATCAAAATGTTTTTTCTGATTATTATTTTACTATTTGTATTATTAGCTGGTTTAGCATTGTTTTCTCTTGTTAAGCCCGCCATCATGTCAACTAACGAAAAAACCTCAAACATACCTGATGAATCGCCAGCAACAATTCAACAGAAAGGGCAATACCAATGCTTACTACCAAAGCAACACTCACAATAACCATATTTTTCATTAGCATATTGTTCTTACTGTGGAGACCAAGAGGCTTAAATGAATCTATCCCAGCCTCGGTTGGAGCAGCATTAATCGTTTTAACAGGGGCAGTCACATTATTTGATCTTCATAAAATATTGGTGATTGTAACCGGGGCATCTACAACCATCATTTCTACCATAGTAATGTCAATCGTGCTGGAGAGTGTGGGGTTCTTTCGCTGGACAGCTTTAAACCTGGTTACCAAGGCAAAAGGTTCAGGAACCCTGCTTTATTGGTATGTTATATTGCTCTGTTTTTTAATGACAATGTTTTTTAATAATGATGGCAGTATTTTAATTACTACTCCAATCATAATAGAAATTGTAACTCTCCTAAATCTGAAACCACACCAAAAACCACCATATTTATTCAGTGGGGCGATAATTGCCACAGCTTCAAGCGCACCTATAGGTGTAAGCAATCTGGCTAATCTAATTGCACTTAAAATAGTTAACATGGATTTAGTCACCTACGCAGAAATAATGTTTGTACCATCAATGGCAGGGCTTTTCATAATAAGTCTGCTTCTTTTTATTTACTTTAGAAAAGACATTCCCAAAACTATTTCCCAATATCCAAAAGCGCACATGCCATTATCTATGCAAATTGAAGCGATCAAACTACCGCACCCGTTATCACAAAGCCAGGATGAGCAAAATTCCATCGAATGGACAATGTTCCGGATTTATATGGCAATTATCATAGTAGTTAGAGCAAGCTTTTTTATTCTGTCAAATTACGGCATTCCCATTGAACTGATTGCAATTATTGGCGCAGTGGTCATGATTATCATCAGGTGGTGCCGGCAGTCAATAGGCGTATCTGATATTGTCAAAAAAACACCATGGCATATTCTGGTATTTGCCTTCAGTATGTATACTATTATTTACGGACTTCATAATGTCGGATTAACATCATCAATTATCGAATTAATTCGGGAGCCCGTTTCGAACGACCATTACAAAGCCATCCTGATTATGGGCTTGCTGTTGACTGTAATGTCAAACCTGTTCAATAATCTTCCTTCCGTTATGCTGGGAACCCTTACCATAACCAAAATGGGACTGGATCAGCAAACATTACAAGTAGCGTACCTTGCCAACATTATCGGAAGCGACATAGGATCACTTATATTGCCTACAGGGACACTGGCAACACTTATTTGGATGTTTATCTTGAAAAAATACAGGATACCAGTTTCCTGGAAGGATTACCTCAGCGTTACCACTGCAACTATACCCATTGGCTTGCTGGTTACATTATTATGCCTTTATTATTGGACGAAACTGCTATTCTAAAAGCAGGGAGGTGCTATTATGAATAATTATCTAAAGTATTATGCGGGGAAAAATATACACATAGAAGTCGCGGGAAGCATGCATCACGAAGGTATACTTGTAGATTTTGGTTCAGACATCACTGTGCTGCATGATGGAAAACAATTTATTTATATTCCTATGGCTCATATACTGCATATCAGGCTGAGCCCCAATTATGTCTCTGAACCGGATAGCTTTTCTCAACATAGCCCTATTGGTATGGGCGCCGATATGATTTCTTATAGAAAAATACTGGAAAATGCAAAAGGTTTATTCGTTGAAATTTACGTTACCGGCAATCAATCGGTGCATGGTTGTATTGGAGACATTTTCAATGATTATATATTGTTTAATTCTCCCGTTCACAAAACCATTATTATTACTATTGACCACATAAAATGGCTGTCCTTGCGCAATCATAACCAGACCTATTATACATTGAGCAAACAGCACATCCGTGTTTATCCTTCAATGATTTCGGCAGCAGCTCCCACCTTTAAAGAGCAGTTGACAAAGCTGAAAAAAAACATGGTAATCCTTGATTTGGGCTTTGATCCCAATAAAATAGGAATACTCCAAAAAATAGAAAACAATTTTGCCGAACTGGTAACGGCCAATGAAGAAACTGTTTCTTTTAATCTGCAGCACATAAAAACGGTGCATCTGGCTTGAATATCCTTGCACTGAAGTCCATCCCCTCAGGGAATTATAAATAATGCCCTGTCTGCTGTTATATACTTTCCTGGTGTAAACAAAATAAAAGCCCTTACGGGCTTTTATTTGTTGATCAGACACTCGTATAGATATAATGGATATTTGGTCAATCAGCCTGTCCCTTAAGAAAAGCCTCGGCAGGACAACGCCACAGGGGCAGGGATCGGGTTCGATGTAGCCCAGATCCGGTAAAAGCTGCCCAAAGTCAAAGCATTTCTCTACTGCTCCCGCTGTGCCCTTGATGGCCCAGTTGCTCCTGAATCAACCCGCTAAACCTGGGGTCGGGCTTGACGGAGAGGAGTTTTTCCCACACATTCAGTGATTCAATTTTTAAACCCAGGCGCCGGTAGGTTTCGCCCAAATCGTATAGGAACTGCCAGTAGATATCCACAGGGAAGGTTTTATCTTCCCCGTAGTGCTTCACCAGGTACTCCAGATAGGCAATAGCCGTGGCCGTACGTCGAAAGAAAGCCTTTGGAAGCCTGAAACTCAGTCCGGTCCTTAGGAATCTGCTATCTAAGTTATCCAGTTCGGAATTTGCGGCACTGTCAAAAATTCTTAACATGAGATACTCTACAGCCTCCATAACCGCTTCCTTATCCCCGATCACACCCCTTTTATACAGTTCTGCCGCTTCTTTAAAAAGCTTTTCCAATGTTTCCAACCTGTCGTCACCTGCGTTTTTACCTACAGGTTCTTTGCTTTCACTTATTAAGGCCTCCGGCTCAGTGTGATTTTGCACTACATCATCTACTTTTGCCGCTTTATTTATTTCCTCGTCTTCACCTGCATACTGTTCCTCCTGTTTCGACTCCCCCGCCGGCAGGGTCAAGTATACATCCGGAAGTAACTTTATCTCTGCTTCCGGATTAACTTGCGGCTCCATTTTTTTGCCGGACCCATCGGTTTTTATTCCAGCCGTTACACATATGCTTAAAACTGTCTCCCCAAAACCATCCATGTAGCGGTCCTCCTTCTCTCAACTGTTGAAAATATAAGTGCGAGATAATAAATGCCCTAAATTATTTTCCTACTTTTGTATAATATGGCTACCAATTGTTGTAAGTGCTAGTCCAGTGGAAACCCAATCTTTTTTTACCATGAGCATTCATTAGGTTCCATATTGACAGAAGGATTTTTAATGTAAAAAAAGAAAGGACAACATTTACGTTGCCTTTCTTTCATCATTCACCTTGTGTATGAGCCGGGGCCACAAACTTTTCTTTACTTTATCAGGTGTAAGGATATCTGTTGTCTTTCCGACATCTCCACGGCCAACTCGGCTACCCCGCCCCAACCGGGTAGCACCAAATCAGGATTAAGGTGAGCCAACGGAACCAGTACGAAAGCCCTTTCACCCATCATGGGATGGGGAACGGTTAGCCCGGGTATATCTATTGCTTCGTCTCCGTAAAGAAGAAGGTCCAGGTCGATTATCCTTGGACCCCAGTGCACCTTTCTGACCCGTCCCATACGGTTTTCTATCTCCTGCAGCTTGTGCAAAAGCTCCAGCGGGGCCAGATCGGTAGAAACTTCAACCACAGTATTTAAAAACCAGTCCTGCTGCTCCATCCCCACTGGCGCTGTTTTATACAGCGGGGCCACTCCTGATATATTCACCCCGGGGGTTTCAGCAATCATGTTCAGGGCAAAACGGATATTTTCCTCTTTATCGCCCAGGTTCGAACCCAAACCAATATATACAATTTTTTTCAAAAAAACATCCCGCTTCTCAAATTATTTGCGCTGTCCAGATTTAACGTCAATAAATTGCCGTATCAACATTACCTGCCGCGCTCAATTTCAGCAGCCATGAAATCAAAATTACCCGGCACCGGAGCTCCCGGCTTTTTGACCCTGACCATTACCCTTAGTACGGGAAAGTTGCCCAAAATGTCCCGGGCTACCCTTTCTGCCACCGCCTCAATTAATTGTAACGGAGGTCCTGTCAGTACATTTTCCACCACTGCGTAAACCTCAGCATAACTGATGGTTTTACTCAGATCATCATCCCGTCCCGCAGGGGCGAGATCCAGCATAATTTCCACATCCACCTCAAACCTCTGGCCCAATTCCCTCTCCTGGGGCAAAACCCCGTGGCGTCCGTAAAATTTCATTCCAGACAGTAAAATTTTATCCATCGGCAGGCACCCCGGAATTTTTACGGCGTACCATGGCGTCGGTCATGGTTACCACCCTTGCCATTTCCCTGACATCATGCACTCTGACAATATCCACCCCACTGGCAATACCCAGGGTGACCGTGGCAGCAGTGCCCTCCAGCCGCTGATCCACGGGCAGGTCCAGCACTTTGCCAATCAGCGATTTGCGGGATGTGCCGATTAATACAGGCAGGCCCAGGCATTCCAGCTCCCCCAGCCGCCCCATCACTTCAATATTTTGCTCCGGAGTTTTTCCGAAGCCAATGCCTGGATCTATAATCATATACTCGCGCTTAACCCCGGCCTCCAAGCCCCGGGCTATGCTAACGGCAAAATATTCAATCATATCGCCCATCAATTCCCTGTAATTCGTGCCTTTCTGGTTATGCATCAGAATAACCGGCACCTGAAAGCGGGCTACCACTCCAGCCATATCCTCGTCATACCTGAAAGCCCACTGGTCGTTAATAATATGCGCGCCCTCCTCCAAGGCCGCCTCCGCCACCGCAGCCTTGCTGGTATCCACAGATACCGGCACCTTAATATCCCGTACAAGCCTTTTCAGTACCGGCAGTATCCGTTTCGCTTCTTCCTCCGGTCCCACCGGAGCATGGCCGGGGCGGGTGGATTCACCCCCCAGGTCGATTATGTCTGCACCATCCTCCACCATACGCAGGGCATGCTCCAGCGCCAGGCCGGGGTCATAAAACCTGCCTCCGTCGGAAAAGGAGTCCGGGGTTACATTAAGTATACCCATAATAAGTGTCCGGCGCCCGATGGTTATGCTTCTCCCCCGGCAGTTCATGTGTATAACAAGCCGTCCCTCACTATTCGCCAGCACGGTTTTAATCTGCTCCGCCAGAGAGGGCAGGCCGAAGGGCTGCATTTTCAACTTAATAATCAGCTCATCATACTGCCTCAGGGTTCCCATCAGAATAACATCACTGACCGGCGCCGAAGCATCCAGTACCCCTCTGGCCACCGCTGCCTCCCCGCCCTTGCTGAGCATTTCCTGTTTTAATATGCTGGCCTGCTTGGGAGACAATCCGTATATTTTCAACAGCCGGTGCACAGCTTTGGGTGCCATCAGGCGGCAACCGGCCCGGTCGGCCCCTATGCGGGAGAGTTCTACCAGTGCTTCCTCTTTATTTAACACAACCAGATTTCTTACTTTCATTACCTACACCCCGGTTAAAACTATTTTTTCGCTACCTGGTTCAGGCTTTCCGGGCCATTAAAAATGTGCTTTTTATTTTTTCCATCTGTTCGATTTTATAGCAGTCCATTCTGGCCTCGCATTTTGCACAGGGTCTGGCCAGATCGTCTGCCAGGCAAAGTATTTGACCCAGCAGGCTGGCCCCCGGTCCGCCCCGCCGGTGCTCCCGGATAGCCCGCAGGACTATCGCTTTTTCCCGGGCATCAAACCCCGCTCTTGCCAGGATGCCACGGGCTAGACGGGCTCCGGCCAGAGCATGGTCCTCGCCGGTATCATATTGCACCCAGCGGGCTATATCATGAAGAAGCCCGGCGGCGTATACCACCTCACGGGTCACGTCTGACCCGGAAGCTTCCCCGCTGACTGCAATTTCAGCGAGGCTGCCGCTATCCAGCAATAAATTATAACTGACCCGCGCCACCTCATCCATATGCCGGTAGTCATGCCTGCAGAAACGGCGTTCCTTCTCCCTGTCCGCATTTTTGGCCAGACACTTAATATAAAAATGATCGTTAATAATTGCCTTCAGCCTGTCCAAGGGTCCACCCCACTTACCTCCGTAATCACAATAAAACAGACCGTCAGAGCGGTCTGTTTATCAACTGACGGAAATTACTACAGATCTTTGGAAGCACGAGAACCGTCCCCTTGCTTCCCTACAGATCTTTGGAAGCACGAGAACCGTCCCCTTGCTTCCAAGTACTATTACTCCTTGCAGCTACCCTGTTCTATACCGTCTCTCCATCGTGAGCAATTAAACAATGTCCCATCGTGGTTAATCCGGCGAACCTCGGCACAACTACAGGAAGGGCAAGCAATTTCCCCGAGGTTTCTTCCCCTCTTACAGGGCGCCTCCCATTCGTTGCCGCAGCCGGTACAGCGGTATCGGCGCACGGCTAACTGGAAATTACCCCCCTCCACCCTGATGGCCTTTCCGTTTACCAGAGCATCCGCTACCTTGGCCCTGGCTGCGGACAGTATACGGTGATAGGTGGGGCGGGATACGTTCATATTTACCGCACATTCTTCCTGCTCCAAACCCATTAAATCCTTTAATCTGATGGCCTCCAATTCCTCAACAGACAGAATCACCTCTGCTAGATCCTTCATGGGGACGCCGGCAGGCTTAAAATAAGTCAACTCCGGAAGAAACTCAACCCGGCGACATTTTGGAGGTCTGGACATGGGCACACCCCGATTCTAATAATTTTTGATTGATAATGTTTTTGCCAATATGAATTACCCATAAACCTGCGAAATAATTGCCCGCAATAAAATAATTATATAACATATTTTTATGCGTTAATACATAAAAACCCCGCAGTTAAGTATGTTGACTAATATTTCTTATAATTAAAAATATTAATTCTGTAATCATTATTGCAAATCCTTCAAGATGAAACAAAAAAGTTGGGGACATTCCTTCGTGAACTTGTTAAGACGTAAGTATTTTAGACTACCCAAGAAGGTGTGTCCCCTGACCTTAATTAAAAAAGCCCCGGAAATTCCGGGGCTTTTTTAAAAGTTTTTTTAATCTTAGAATAATCCCATAACCTTTCCGGTTTCGGTGTCCACATCGATCCGCCTGTAAGCAGGGTCGGAGCTTGTGCCAGGCATCAGGCTGATGGTCCCGGTCATGGGGCAGAGGAACTTGGCGCCGGCAAAGATAAGTACATCGCGAACCGGCAGGACCCAGCCCTTGGGAACACCCTTCAGCGCGGGGTCGGCACTAAGGCTGAGGTGAGTCTTAACCATCATGGTGGCGAAATCCTTGTACTCGGGGTTGGACTCGAACATTTTAGCCTTTTCTTCGGCCTCAGGAGTCCAGGATACGCCGTCAGCACCGTATACTTCCCTGGCAATAGTTTCAACCCGCTGACGCAGCGGCATTTCCAGCGGATAGAGGAATTTGAAGTTCACTTTGTCGTTGCAGGCGTCGATAACAGCATCGGCCAGTTCCAGAGCCCCGTCGCCACCCTTGGCCCAGTGCTCGGAAAGAGCGCAGCGAGCGCCGGCAGCCTCGGCGGCCTTGCGGACAGCCAGAATTTCATCCTTGGTGTCGGTGTGGAAAGCGTTGATGCAAACCACCGGGTTGATGCCGGCCTTTTTGAGGGTAGCGATGTGATGGACCAGGTTTGCGCAGCCCTTTTCCACCAGTCCCACGTTTTCCTTGACATATTCTTCGGGCAGGGGACGTCCGGCCACCACTTTGGGACCGCCGCCGTGCATCTTCAGCGCCCTGATGGTGGCTGTCAGTACGGAAACGTTGGGGGTCAGTCCGCTGAAGCGGCACTTTACGTTCCAGAACTTCTCGAAGCCGATATCGGCAGCGAATCCGCTCTCAGTGACGTTGTAATCGAACATCTTAAGCGCAATGCGGTCTGCTATGATGGAGGACTGGCCGATGGCGATGTTGGCAAAGGGGCCGGCGTGAACAAGCACGGGCTGGTACTCTGCAGTGCTCATCAGTGTCGGGTTGATGGCGTTCCTCATGAAAGCAGTCATGGCGCCGGCAACTTCCAGATCGGAGGTGGTAACCGGGTTGCCTTTCTTGTCATAGGCAACAATAATTTTGCCGATTCTTTCCCTCATATCCTTGAGGTCCTTGGCCACAGCCAGGATGGCCATAATTTCGGAGCTCACAGCAATGCCGAACCTGGACTGCATCATATAGCCGTCCATTTTACCGCCGATACCAATGATAATATTACGCAGAGCCTGGGCGCAGAAGTCGATGATCCAGCCAAACTGAACGTTGGTGGGGTCTATATCCAGGCGGCGCAGGTTCCTCTTGGCAAGCTCGGCGTCGTCGTAGTTTCTTTCGTGCTGCATCCGGGCAGTCATGGCAACCATGCCCAGGTTGTGGGCATTCATAATATCGTTCAGGTCGCCGGTCAGGCCCAGTGAAAATTCGGTCATGGGGATGGCAAGGGCGTTACCGCCGCCGGCGGCAGTACCTTTAACGTTCATGGTGGGACCGCCCGAAGGCTGGCGGATAGCGGCGCCGCAGCTCTTGCCCCGCTTGCCCAGACCTTCCACAAGACCCATGGTGGTTGTGGTTTTACCTTCGCCCAGAGGAGTGGGGGTAACGGCTGTAACGTTGATATATTTACCATCGGGCTTGTCTTTCAGACGGTCAATAATTTTCATGAAATCAAGTTTGGCTATTCTGCCGTATTGAATAACCTCATCCTTTTGGAGGCCCAGCTTCTCTCTCCACTCATCCGGAGTGGGCATCTCCCTTTCCGCTAATTCAGCTATTTCGAAGTCCTTTAACTTGGTTGCATCGTAAGACATTTAAATATTTCCTCTCCCTTCTCTTTTTCCAGTTAAAATACTTTGCAAATCCAAAAGTAAGTTAACCAATCCCCCCTATTAATTAATTTTTCTAACTTAGGGCAATCCTATTCCTCTTCAAGGATGCCATAAATTGCAATTATTTAATATTGTATATAAAATTTCAACAGTGACTTTTGTTTTTCCTGCCTGGCCTGGTAATTACATCATCTTTTGTCAGACTATTTTTTCTGCGCCGCCGCCCAGCTAAAAAAAGCGGTAAACACCGTCCCGGCATTTACCGTTTTTTTGCTATTCATATATCCAGGCTTCCAGCTCTCTTTTGTAGGACGTCAATTCTTCCGGCTTAAAAAAAATGTTTATTTCCCGCTCGGCGCTGGCCGTTGAATCGGAGCCGTGAATCACATTCCTGCCAATATCCATACCATAGGTGGCTCTTATTGTTCCGGGGGCCGCCTTCAGGGGGTTGGTGGCGCCCATCATTTCCCGGGCCACCGATACGGCATCTTTCCCCTCCAGAACCAGGGCCACCACGGGGCTGGAGGTAATGTAATCCACCAGTGGCCCGAAAAATGGTTTGCCCTTGTGCTCACCGTAATGGGTTTCCGCCATTTCCCCGCGTATTTGCAGCATTTTTAGACCTACTATTTTAAGTCCCTTTTTCTCAAAGCGGGAAATAATTTCCCCCACCAAACCCCTCTGTACCCCGTCGGGCTTGATCATTGCATAAGTTCTCTCCATATGTTATGCCTCCAATCCGGCCTTTAATCTTCATGCGGCTTTTCTCCGGCTTTACTCATTAATTCCCCAAATTCGATAGCCTCTATGGTTTCTTTCTCCATCAATGTATTGGCTATCAGATGCAGTGTATCCATGTGCTCAATAAGCAGTTCCTTGGCCCTGCTATAATTCTTATCCATAATATTGTGGACTTCCTTGTCTATATTGGTGGCCACTTCCTCACCGTAATTGCGGTCCCTGGAAAGATCGCGGCCCAGGAACGGGGATTCCTGCTTGCTGCCGAAGGTCATGGGGCCCAGTTCATCACTCATACCGTACTCCATAATCATGCGGCGCACTATTCCCGTGGCCCGCTCCAGGTCATTCTGGGCGCCGGTGCTGATTTCCTGCAAAACCACAGCTTCTGCCACCCGGCCCCCCAGCAGCATGGTCACCTGGTCCAGCAGCATTGACCTGGTTATGTAATAACGGTCCTCTTTGGGCAACAAAAGAGTATAACCGCCAGCCCGCCCTCTGGGTATAATGGAAACCTTATGCACGGGGTCGGTATTCGGCAGCAAATATCCCACCAGGGCATGGCCCGCCTCGTGGTAGGAAACCAATTTTTTCTCTTTGTCGCTGATAACCTTTGATTTCTTCTCAGGGCCAGCGATTACCCTTTCAATGGAACTTTCCATCTCCTTCATGCCTATTTCATTTTTATTGAATCTGGCCGACAGGAGGGCTGCCTCATTAACCAGGTTTGCCAGATCCGCCCCGGTGAAGCCGGGGGTGCGCCTAGCCAGCACATCCAGGTCAACCTCACCAGCAAGGGGTTTTCCCCTGACATGTACTTTTAATATTTCCCTGCGCCCGGTCAGATCAGGAACATCCACCACCACCTGCCGGTCAAAACGGCCGGGTCGCAACAGCGCCGGGTCTAAAATATCCGGACGGTTGGTGGCAGCGATGATTATAATGCCCTCATTGGGAGCGAAGCCGTCCATTTCCACCAATAACTGGTTTAACGTCTGCTCCCGCTCGTCATGACCCCCGCCCAGGCCGGCGCCCCGCTGACGGCCCACAGCATCTATTTCATCTATGAAAACTATACAGGGGGCGTTCTTTTTGGCCTGTTCAAAAAGATCCCGTACCCTGGACGCCCCGACACCCACAAACATTTCCACAAAATCGGAGCCGCTGATGGTGAAAAAGGGAACACCAGCTTCACCGGCCACCGCCCGGGCCAGTAGTGTTTTACCGGTTCCCGGAGGTCCGAACAGGAGGACCCCCTTGGGTATTCGTGCGCCTAATTCGTTGAATTTTTTGGGATTCTTCAGAAACTCCACTATTTCTTCCAGTTCTTCCTTAACCTCATCGGCCCCGGCCACATCCGCAAAGGTAATTTTTTTCTTTTCATCACTATGCAGTTTGGCCTTGCTTTTGCCGAAGGACATAACCCTGTTGCCGCCGCCCTGGGTCTGCTGCATCATAAAGAAGAACAACAGCACAAATATGAGTATAGGCAGCAAACTGGTCAAAAGCCCGGCCCACCAACTGGGCTGGGGTGGTTTTTCAAATCTGTAGCTAACGTTTTTTTCAATCAGCAGGTCTAAAAGCCCGGGATCAGGCTGAGGTCCCCGGCTCTCAAAACTGCTGCCGTCCTTATACTTGCCGGTAATCAAATTTGTATTGTTTTCGGCCTGGATGGTTACGGTAGTTATTTCTCCCTTGGAAAGAGCCGCGATGAACTGGTTATAATCTATGGGCTCCGGTGCGGTGCCAGCCGGAGAGGATAGTTTAATTAAGGCGATTATTACCAGTACGATAAGAAGATAAATACTAAGGTTTTTCAGGACTCTGTTCAACAAAGCCACTCCTTCCGAGCCCGGTTACCCCATAATGGGTATTTTACCATATAAGATTTTTCCTTTCAATTAAAAGAATATTTTAGGACATTGATATTACTTGCAGTGTTTTGTAATAAGTTTCAGGTGCAAACACTTTTCAGTTTCTTCGGTAATTTTCCACTTCTCACCCGGGCGCATACCGGCCACCCAGACTATCTCATCATCACCTGAAACCACCAGAGGTACTGATCCCCTTAATTCCCTCGGGATCTTCCGGTCAATAAAAAATTTCTTTAACTTTATTGTACCCTTAAACCCCAGCGGCCAAAACAAATCGCCGTCTTTGCGGCGGCGTACCTTTACTGGACCTGGTAACTTATTGTAATCCAGCAGCGCTTCCCCCGGGTGCAGAGTTTTCGGATCAGCTATCTGGCTGATATTCTTCATTTGTACTTCAATGGTGGCCCCGGTTTCAGGGATGCAGGTGGAGCCCGGAATATTAAGCACATAACAATAGTACGGGATCTCGGCCCACAAACCACCTTTAACAATCTCCAGTTCGCCGTATCTTTGAAGCAAGGTGATACCTGCGGGCCATTCCAGCCTGCCCGGCAGCGGGCGACTTTCCATCAGCCCAAGGGCATTTTCAATGTGCCTTAAATCTGGCACATTATGACTACCGGCCAGTTCCCTGTATATAATCCTGAGCATACGCCTTTTCAATACCGCCGGAGTTTTGGCGAGGTGTTCCAGGGATAGCCTGACGAAACCCGGCCTGGCCTGTATTGTCGCCTTCACCAGTATTCCCGCTGCAACGGCATCCATGTATTCATCTTCTTCACGAATTATGCCGGTCAGGCGATTAAGGGAATCGACCATGGTAGGATTGTATTTTTCCTCCAGCAGGGGCATCAGCTCCAGACGAATCCTGTTGCGGGTATAAACAGGTTTTAAATTCGACGAATCCTGCCGGTAAGAGAGGCCGTATGTGGAACAGTAGGACTCGATCCGGGCTCTTCTGGCCTCAATAAGAGGACGCACGTAAAAATTATCACGCACAGGCGGTATGCCCCTGAGCCCTGCGAGACCCGCGCCCCTGATCAAATTAATCAGCACAGTTTCCGCCTGATCATCGGCGTGGTGCCCCAGGGCCACCTTGACGGCTCCCAAACGGTCTGCCGTTCGCTGATAAAAATCATAACGCACCTGACGGGCCGCCACCTGGGCCGACAGGCCGTACCTGGTCATATAGGCAGGAACATTAAAACTTTCTATGACTGCCGGAACATCAAGGGATTCGGCCAGTGCAGCAACCCATTCCGCGTCGGTCCGGGCTTCTTCCCCTCTGAACATATGATTCAAATGGCAAGCAAAAAGTGTTAGTTTTAATTCCTCCCTCAACCGGAACAGTAGATGAAAAAGGGCCGCAGAATCAGCCCCTCCCGATACTCCCACCAGTACTTTATCCCCAGGAGTGAACATGGAGAATTTTAATACCGTGGCCTGAACCTGTTCCAACAAATCCAGTGGGCAACACCACCCGCAATTAAGTTAAGTAGATCTGACACCATTTTACTGATTCCACTTACTGATTCCACAGCACATTTAATTTTCCTCCCCACCGGCAACAAAAAAAGCCTGCGCTGAGGTCTGTGGGAAGCAAACTTCTTATTACTTAATAAATTTAACAACCACCGCCGTCATATCATCATGGTTCCGCCCTTCCCCGCTGCGGGCCAGATCCAGCAAAAGGTTTGCCAGTTCGCCGGGGTCCATGCCGGCCGCTTCCCTCAGAACACCGGTCAACCACTCCCTGTCCCCCGAACCCCGGTGGCTGTCTGCAATTCCATCGGTGACCATGACCAGCATATCCCCGGGTATGAACTTTTTAATAGCTGTGCTTATTTCAATATCGCTGACGATTCCTACCGGAAGGGAGTTCCCCTGCAGTTGCATGACCCTCTTGCCCCTGATTAAATAACTCGGCGGTGAGGCTATTTTAATGATTTCCCCCTGACCGGTATAAAGATTGATCACCGTCATGTCCACCGTGGAGAAGGTCTCTTCCGGCAGGCGCAACATTAAAATGGAATTAACCGTCTTCAAGGAGGTCTCCATATCAAGGCCGAAATCCATCAACTTTTTTAGAATGGCGATAGTGGCCGAACTCTGGACCGCAGCCTTTTCCCCGGAGCCCATGCCGTCACTGATGATCACCGCAAACCTCCCGCCGCTGAGCTGGGTAAAGGAGTAGCTGTCACCGCTAACGTTACCGCCGTCCCTGCCGTCACAGGCAACGCCGATCTCCACATCGTAATGCAGCCCCTGATACAAACGGAAGCTGCAAATTTCTCCTTTGGTCATGCCGTTACAAAAGCACCCGCTGGCATAATAGGGCTGATCCATAGCCCCGGAGACTGCCGGCGCAACTTTATACCGGCAATCCGCAGTTCCCCCGCAGGCCTTTCCTGTCACAAAAATTTCACTACCGGTCCCGTTATCCCCAAATCTGACCTGATAAGCATGGTAGCCCTGCTCCTTCAAAATATATTTTAAAGATATATCCCTCTCTTTAAAATCACCACTGCTAAAATCAATTTCACCCGTGATATTCTCTATTATACCGGCCAGACCTTTTAGCTGGACGCCCACCATTCCTCTGCTTGCAGATAGCTTTGCACTCCAAAACCTGTTCAATTTATAGGCGTCGTAAAGGCAGGAAACGGTAATGGTCAGTTCCCTGGGCCTGGTGCAGCGCCTCTTAAATTCACCGGGCATATCCTCGGCGGTAACCCGGCCAAAAGTCTCTACCGTGGCAAACATCTCCATAACATGCTGGTAAGTACGGTAAAAATCCTTCTCCCAGCAAACCCGGTACATACCACAGCCGAAGCAAACTTTGTTATTTATTTCCTTCATCAATGAGTCCAGTTCCCTGTCTTTGGCGCTTTCTTCGGCACTGGCGGAAACATGGCTGAAAGCCCTGGACAACTCTATGAACAACAAGGAAATATTACGTATTTTTTCCTGCATTACTTCCCGGATAGTGCTTGCCGCCTCTTCTTTTTTTCCCGGGGCCAGCCCCTGGGACAGGGAAAAAGTAAAGGTTTTTATCCACTTCAATGGTATTAACAGAAAAATTAGTGAGGCAGCCAGAGTTTCCGCCATAATCTCGGTAAAACCGGTAAAATCGCCTATATAAACGGACAGTATGATGTTGCCCAGCAAAAAACCAATCACCACACCGGGCTTACCAAGCATTTTACCAAGGCCGGCAATCACGCCGGCAAAGGAATAGGCTCCTACTAGCAAAGGCAGGGAAGTATAAACAAGACCCGGAATTACTCCTACCAGCGCGCCGGCGGCAGCTCCCAGTCCGGCGCCACCGGCCAGGGAACTCACCATAATGATCAGGCGGCTCAGGATGCCCTTTACCGATGCGTACCACAAATGCAGGTCACCCGTTCCGGCAACCACCCCGGCAACTAAAGTCAGCACACAAACCACCTCTTCCGTGTGCAGGAGTTTAGCGCCGTTTACTTTGCCCAGTGCTTTAAGTGCCAGAACCAGGCCGGGGGTAAGAGCAGCAGCAAAAACTGCCTCAAACAAAACATTAATATAACTGTAGGCATCGGCACTGTTAAAGCTTAGCAACACTGCTTTCACGGAAAGGGTCAGGGCCAGCACGGCCATGGCCGGACCCTGCCAGCGGGATGTATATTTTTCCGGCATAGCCCGTACAAAAAAATAAACACCGCAAGATGTTACCAACCCGGCAATTAAATTATTTCCGGAATAAACAGTGGCAAGACCCGCACAGACCGCCAGCACCGCCGCAAAGCCCGCTCCGGCGCCGAAAAAAATTGCGCAGGCTGCGGCAAAGGCAGGCGCGAAAGGTGCCAGTTCACCCAACAGAATGGCCCGGCCCAGGCAAAATGCCGCTACCACCGTCAATAAAAATCCGGGTCTAACAATACTCTTGATATCCAGCCCGGTGATATACTTAAAGGAATCGGCTACCCGGATGCCGGCCCTCCTCTTCCCTCCCTGTTTACCTTCCGCTCTGCGGTAGGGATATACATCAACTCTTTCAAACAAAAGCCCACCCCCGCTATATTTCTGTATAAAATACATTATAGTACGGGGATGGGGGTAATTATTGTCATTATTGGTAATGTATTACATTTTTTCTTTCGACATTATAAATGCTGTCCGATGCCAGGCCATATAGCAAGTCGGTCTCGCTTACGATTAAATAGGGAAGGCCCAGCTCTTTCATAATTAATAATATAATTCTTGACCCGGCCACGATTATATCGGCCCTGGCCGGCTGCAGGCCGGGTAACTTTTTCCTTTCTTCTGTCCCCAGCGCCGTCAGGGCCTCCAAAAGATCGTGCACACCTTCAATATACAGCCGGTGTCCATGCACCCTATCGGGATCATATTTCGTTAGCTTCAAATCCATGGCCGCCAGATTGGTAATGGTTCCACCAACGCCCACCACGGCGGCGGGACAAGATTTTTTCACCCCGGCCAGGACTGGCATTAACAGCTCAATAATTTTGCCATCGGTGTGTCCTCCCTCGGTCATGCGCACTGCACCGACCCTGGTACTGCCGCACACCAGGGAATTCCGTTCCGTCCAGGTAAACTCCGTACTGCCTCCGCCCACATCCACCACCGCAAGCCCTTGAAGTCCTTCCCCCAGCCCTTTCCCCACGCCATAGTAGCTGAAAAAGGCCTCCTCGGGACCGGATAGAACCATTATTTTGTATCCCGTCTCAAACCGTACCAGATCAATGAATTCCTGTCTGTTGGCCGCATCACGTACGGCACTGGTGGCCGTCACCACCAACTTATGCACATTCCAGTTACTAATGACAGTCTTAAAACAAGCCATGGCCTGCACCGTTCGCTCCATGGCCCCGGGTAGCAGCAAACCTTCGTTAATACCCTCGCCCAGCCTGGTGGTAATCAGATCTGTATGTAGCGGCTCAACCGACCCATCCCGGTGAACCCCGGCTATCAGCAGCCTTGTGGAGTTGCTGCCCACATCGATCACGGCAATTTTTTTTATATCCCCGCTCATAGAATACTCCGTATAAAGGAAAGGGGACACACCTTCTTCGGTCACCTAATCCCTTACTTCTTAACGATCTCACGAAGGAATGTCCCCAACTTATGAAAGGGGACACACCTTCTTCGGTCACCTAATTCCCTTACTTCTTAACGATCTCACGAAGGAATGTCCCCAACTATTATAAAAGCATTCCCCTGGCGGGAAATGCCCTTAGTTCACTCTGATCTGCGACCAGGGCCTCCCCGCCCGCCTCTCTTGGAGTCGGTGTTGCGTTTCAGCACCTGTATACGTTCGTCGCTTTCTTTCATGAATTTCGCCAGCTTATCCTCAAAGGTAGGCTCAAACCTCTTGCGCTGGGCGAATTTCTTTTCATAAACAGGTTTTTCCGTGGGAGGCTTGGCCTGTTTGATGGAAAGCGCTATTTTACCCCGGGGGTCGACTGATATTACCTTCACCTTAACTTTGTCATTCTGTTTTAAAAACTCGTTTACGTCCTTGACATAAACCTCGGCTATTTCCGAGATGTGAACGAGTCCGGTTTCCCCCCCGGGCAGTTGAATAAATGCCCCGAAATTGGTAATTCCGGTGACCTGACCTTCCACTACACTGCCCACTTCCAACGGCATGCTTTTAAATTTCCTCCTCCATAATCCCGAAAACAACCTATTTAAATTATATGCAGTTGGCTGGGATGGTGTCAAGAAATGATTTATTCTCCGGGTACACCGACATTAACTTGCCCTGCCGGTTTTTGGGGCTTGGTCTGTACCGGCACTATTCTGGTTTCCCCGGGCTTGATTAGATTTAGTTCCTCCCGGGCGATCTTTTCCACAAAGGCGTCTGACTGGGCCATTTTTAATTGCTGTCTCAATTCATTATTTTTCTTTTGTAAATCATTTATCTGGGACTCAATTTTTTCAACATCCTGCTGCATAGTATGAAGACGGTTAAAATTAGTTCCAAAGGAGAATATCATATAAAAAAGCATAAAAAATGCCAATGCAATCATACACTTTATACCCGGCCTGAAAACCCGGCGCTTTTTTACCCTGTCTGTGCGCCTGGGATCCGAAAATTCATATATATTATTTTTACGGGAGGTCATAAAGCTTAACCCTCCTCTTCTTGCTCATCCGGCCCTGACAAACCCAAGCTATAGCCAGGTATGATGATAACCACTTCGTAGCCCTTACCCCTGGCCCTGTTAATCAGGGTGGCTACAGTGCTGCCACTGAGACCTAGGCGCCGGCCAATCTCAGCGCTTGAGACTCCCATTTCTTTAAGTGTTACAACCTGTCGCTCTCTGAAACTGAGCTTTTCCACTCCCCGGATTTCTAGTTTCATTATTAAATTAACACCTCACCGGAGATTAACACCTCACCAGGGAGTCCAATCGTACTACAAATTATGGACAATATGACTACAACAATTCTACGTTTTGTTAAAATCTCCTGCTTTACCGGCAACGTTGTTAAAAAATATTTTAATTGGGGACATTCCTCTGACCCCAAAGCCAGACTCCAAACAGAGGTGTGTCCCCTGACCTTAAACAAAAAAAAGACTACCGCGGATAGTCTTTTTAATTGCGCCAGGCGGCGCCTATGAAGAAATCATGGTATTCTAACCGGAAACTGATAAATTATGCCTTTCCGTTCCCTGCTGTCTCTTCGGCCCCGCCCGGGCCCTGGGCTGTGGCCTCTTAAGAATATGCCTCTTACGGCGGGCGGCACTCCCCGGTGCATATTTCAGACGGCACAATCATATACACCACCTCCGGGAAAACGTTATAAATAATTATTGTGGTGATTCTTTAGATGTTTAATCCGGCAGGATTAAACGACCCTGGAGTTGCCAAACATCTTTCTGCCCACCCCGGACAAATTGAGTTTAAACCAGATTCAAATCAAAACTTGAACATTCCCCGCCTGGGGAAGACATGCGCCGGGGAGCCGGTAACTCCGCCGGGCCCGGAGGATTTTTTTCCACCGGCAGATCATTATTTTTTCCCTATGCAGTTTTTCTTGCCGACGTGCCGGAAAGAACACCGGTCACCTCCTAAAAATAAAACAGGCCCTGCGCGGCAAAACCAAAGACATCACGCTCATCGTCCAGCCGACGGCCACACTTACTGCCGTCATGTAGTATTTCCGTTCAATGCTGTACAGTCCCGTTAATTCCCGGCAAATGTTCTGCAGCACAGCCGGGGTGGTTTTACCGGCTTCCATAATGGCAGGAATGATATCACCTATCCAAACAGCACCTGCCACCAGGGCCGCTATCAGCGCCAGGGCAATAAAGCCTTTCATCCCAAGCTGGACACCCCCTGCGCTTTTAAGAATATGTTAACACAGGTACGCAAGTGCCATATTTTACCATATGTGTCAGCTGGAGGAGTTTACCTGTCATATTCTTCCATATGCGCGTGCAGACGAAGCCTGTGGCCTTTATCTCGTTAACAGCCTGTAAGACCCCGTCCTCGAAAAGTCGGGAATCAACAGGCTGTAAAGCTCGTTTAGTTGGGGACATTCCTCCGGCCCCAAAGCCAGGCTCCAAATGGAGGTGTGTCCCCATACCTTTAAGTTCGCTTTTAAGGAAAGGGGACACACCTCTATGAGAGCCTGACTTTGGGGTGAGGAATGTCCCCAACGTATGTTCGGTAGGGGAATAACCCCTTCCGAACCCAAGGCTCACTTATATCTACGTGGTTTCAACTTTGTCCAAATAGTTTTTATACACAGTGACAGGCATTTTTTTGCCTTCCCGGCAAGCAAAGGGTAAACAGGAGCACCATATTTTTTTATGCCCCTGCCCACCGAGTAGTATACCCTGGCCAAAAGTTGGAACGGAAACGCTATTACCAGAAAGGTTATTTTAAAGGGAGTAGTAACTATCTTCCATACAAATAAAAGGACTACTAAAACTAATTTTGTTATTCTGCCTAGTATTAATAAGCAACGTTTCAACATACGATACGCATACCCGCTTAACAATTGCATGTACAACAACGACCCCAGGGCAAGGCCCACAAATACATAAATCCGTACCTCGCCGGCGTTGTACTTAAGCAAAAGGCAAAAGGCAAGGCCGGTTAGCAGCAACCAGAAAAAAATATCACCAAAATAGGTGCCTGTTTTCTTCAACCTCAGGGCATCCCGTACCACCCTGTACACATCAAAACAGAAACCCGCCAGCATGCCCGTGCCCACCAGCATCATAAAAACATTAATTTGCTCAGCCAGGGGCAATTCATTTTCACCCCCTCCGGAATGGCGCAAAACCACTTGGAAAAATTATAACCGGTCAATAAATTATAAACCGTCATTTTAAAATTCTGTTTAAAATGCCTTTGCCCTTATTCCTTGATGTTTTATTTTCATTAAACTCAATAGAGGCAACAAATCCTTCAACGGTTAAGACACCCTCATCCAGATTTAACTGAGTAATATGCAAGCCGTCCCCCTTCAGAGACAAAAACCCCAGGCTGGTATCCAGGGTAATTTCTTTTTCATCGAAACTGCCCACATGCAGAACCCCTTCCAGCACCAGGTGTTTACGCTCCGTGAGGGTCAGCCTGTGTTTTTTCCTATCCTCCACAGCCTCTCCCCCTTCGCTGTACCCGTTTTTAACTCAATTCATATTTATGCCACATCTCGGAAAATATGAAAAAAAGGTGGTACAAAACCACCTTTACCAAATCTTCTGTATTTCAATATCCCTGAAAAAGAATTTTATTATATCCTCCGGTGTTTTTCCTTTACGGGCCATTAGGTTGGCACCCCACTGGCACATACCCACGCCGTGCCCGAATCCTTTGCCCGCTAGAATAAGATTATCACCCTTTAGAGATACCTCCTCCAGGAACATGGAGCGGATCTGATCGCTACCCAGGGCCAGTCTTAAGGCAGGTCCTCCCACCTGTACATCACCGATCTGAATTCTTTCAGCTCTGCCCGAAGGACCCTTCTGCGCAATTTTCACCACAGTGACGTCCCCCGGCTCCCGGCCAGCAATATTTTTAACCGCCGCCCTCACCTGGCTTAAGGGGATAGACTTTTCCCAGTGACGGTTTTCCGGGGTGGTAATGGAGAGACAGTTGTCCTTCACCCCCGACTTAACATAGGGAGTTGGGGTTTTGGTATAGGCCAGACCCTCACTGGCGGAGGCGGACACCCCGCCGTCACAGGCGGAAAACCAGGCTTTGATAAAATCACCCCGGCAGGTGGCCACCTCCCCCCTGGTGCGCTCCACGGCCCGGCGTACATGATCATTAATTCTAGAGGGATCATAGGCCTGAAATTCCTCTACGCTGGTGGAAGCATCGGTACCGTGCAGCTTTTTGACCCGGCCAGCTTCAATATTTTCCATGGTAAAGGTACGAGCCAGGATGGCCTGGGCGGCCAAGGCATTTACCGGCCAGGCAGGATCCATCTCGGCCGCCACCACACCGGCAATATATTCTTCCATTTTTAAATTTTTCTTTTCCCCTGTTTCATTAACGTACAGGCTTATCATGGGCTCGTCTTTATAACGCTTGGGCACGGGTTTTTGCTGCGGATTGCGGGCACATGAAGCTGCAGCCAAAGAGACTATTAAAACAACTGCCAGCCAAAAAGAAAACCGTCGTGTAAACATGGCATTCCCCCACTTTTTTTATTATTCTTACCGGAGGAAAATATATTATGCCCGTTAAACACCTTGTATTTTTTACTCTGGATGGCATTAAAATAATAAAAAGCCCCTTTGCAGGGACTCGTATAAAAAGGAAAGGGGACACACCTTAACAAATCCGAGAAGGAATGTCCCCTAATTTATTCAATAACTCCGCTCTCAAATGACTCTTCAAGCATGTTGTAGAGTTCACCAGCCTGCTTAGCAGGCACATTTTCCCGTACGGATAAAATTTCAAACTTAATCTTCCTAGAACCGAAAATAATTATGATTATATCTCCTGGTTTCACTTCGGTGCCTGCTTTAGCTGCCCGTCCGTTAAGTGTAACCTGTCCGCCGTCACAAACCTCTTTAGCCAGCGTTCGGCGTTTTATCACACGGGAAACCTTTAAAAACTTATCTAATCTCATAAAACCATCCCCTCAACAGCGGATAACCAGACCTGTCAGTCTGGTTATTGCCGGCTATTTATGAGGAAACGGTATCACGCAGGGCTTTGCCTGCCTTGAATACCGGCACCCGGGCAGCAGCTATGCTGATTTCTTCCCCGGTCTGCGGGTTCCGCCCCTTACGGGCAGCTCTTTCCCTGATCTCGAAGGTGCCGAAGCCTACAAGCTGAACCTTTTCTCCTTTTGATAGGGCTTCTTCGATGCTGGCCAGAATAGCAGATACCGCTTTTTCGGCATCCTTCTTGGTCATTTCGGTTTTTTCTGCAACCTGCGAGATAAGATCTGCCTTGTTCATTAAATACCCCCCTCAAAATTTACGTATTAATGCACTTAATTATTCGCGTTATTTCTTGAATTTCCTCCTTACTTGAAAATAATTCCTATATTTTTGTAGATTTTTCATGTTTTTTCGCCTCTTCCCAGTAAAAATCCAGCTCTTCCAGACTACACCTTTTTAAATCTTTTCTATTTTCAGTTACTTTTTCCTCTATGTAATGAAAGCGATTAATAAATTTTCCCACCGTCCCTGTCAGGGCCGTTTCCGCATCAACCCCCAGCAATCTGGCCAGGTTCACCGCGGCAAACAATAAATCGCCCGTTTCGGATTCCTGTTGCTTTTTATTCTCCTGTTTTATTGCTGCCTTGATCTCCTCCAGTTCTTCATAAACCTTGTCCAGCGCACCTCCATAGTCCGGCCAGTCAAAACCAACCTGAGCCGCCCTGACCTGTATCTTTTGAGCTTTCATCAGCGCCGTTAGATGGCCTGGAATACCGGACAGCACAGATTGTGCCGCCGGTTGTTGACTGTCTTGTTTTTCACGCTTTTTTATTGCTTCCCAGTTAACCAGAACTTCAGAGCTGTCCTTCACTTCGGCTCCGGCAAAAACATGGGGGTGACGCCTGAGCATTTTTTCAGTTATTCCCGCCACCACATCATTTATATCAAAACAATCTTCCTCAGAAGCTATTTGGGCGTGAAAAACGATTTGTAGTAATAAGTCTCCCAATTCTTCACAAATATTATACATATCTCCTGTTTCTATAGCCTCTAAAACTTCATAGGATTCTTCCAGAAGATACTTTTTCAGGGTATGGTGGTCCTGTTCCCGGTCCCAGGGACACCCTTTATCCGAGCGCAATAAGGCCATGACGTTCACCAGGGGATCAAGGGGGTATCTGGCAGGCCCATGGTAGTCAGCCAGAGGTGGTATGTAAAGACATGTAAGATGATCCAACCAGGAAAGCCTGTCTATCTCATAAAGAGGCACTTCCTCCAACTTCTCCTTCCCAGGCACCCCTGCGGCCCGTATTACAGTAACCCGATGTTCCCCGGGGTAATATTCCATAAGCGAAAGCTTAATGTCTGAAGCCACCAACTGGCTATATACCTGAGTTACCACCGTTCCGGTTCCAGGATCCGGCCACTGCCTGTCCAGCCTCAACCCGTCCACTAAGTGCAGCCCGGACACCGGATCTATCCTCAAAGACACAAAAAGAGCATCCAGAAAACTCATGGCAGGTATGATCCGCACCGCTATGCCCTCTTTTTTAGCACCTTCCAGTATCAGACGCACCGACTCTTCGGCCACCAGGGGATGGCCGGGAACGACGTATACCACCCGGCCGGTCCTGCCGGCTGCAATTATATTTTCAGCAATCTGGCGGTACACATGCTCAAAATCAGCAGCAATCCCGTATAAATGGTCAAAGGTGTTAAATTTAATGCCTTTTTCCTTTAACCGCGCTACCGCCGGGTGAATTTCGGTCCTGAGCCAGATCTGCCCCTCCGCCGCCAGTTCCTCCAGCACCGCACCCGGCAGGGCGGATGGATCGCCTGGTCCCAAGCCCGCCAGTATAATTTCTCCAGCAACCATCTTATACCTCCGGCACAAATTTAAGGTCAAATGTCCAAGGTCTAAGGTCAAAAGTCAACTAAAATATCCTTCCGTTATGGTTAACAAATATCGCGGCGCGTGTGCGGTGAAGTAATGATTGCGGCCAATATGCAGGCATCTTAGTCCGCTCCGAAGCAAGTATAGCAACGGCCAGTAACTATACCTATGCGTCTAAACTGTATCTCAGCCGTTGCAAAAACAGATATTTCTTTTTGAATTACCTTTTTGCACGTCATGAGTGCCCGGGGCAAAACACCGCACGACCAGCGTAACTTGAAGGGACTAACCTTTTTGACATTTGACTTTCGACATTTGACTATTATAGCATAAAAAAAGGTGGTATTTCCAGCCACCGCCAAAGATATAGCCGGTGCCCGGGTAATACATATTACCGGACACCGGCTATATTGTTTGTTGAATATCGCTCTGCACAACCGTTAGCAGTTTCCGGCGAATATTCACCATGTAAACCAAGACTGGAGTACAAAAGGGAATTACTGCTCCATCTGTTTGGCCAGAAATCCCGCCGCTGTTTCTGCCAGCTTCAGCTCCATTTCTCCCATCTTGATATCTGGTTCTTTGGAAGCCAGTATCACTGCACCTATGGGGTCGCCCTCGACTATAATAGGAGCTATTACCTCGGAGGAATATTTGCATTCACCGTCTTCCACGATCATACACTCTTTACAATACGGCTCCTCCCCGGTACCATTAATTATTACAGCCTTGCGCTCTTCCATTACCTTTTCAATGGCCGGGCCGATAGCTTTATTGACATATTCTTTCTTCGGCGCTCCTGCCACCGCTATTATTGTATCTCTGTCGGCTATGCAGGCAATGTGTCCTAAGGCTTCATAGAGGGAATCGGCATATTCCTTGGCAAAATCGCCTAATTCGCCTATGGGCGAATATTTTTTTAGGATTACCTCACCTTCCCTGTCAACAAATATCTCCAGCGGGTCCCCTTCACGTATGCGCAGTGTTCTTCTGATTTCCTTCGGTATTACAACCCTGCCCAAATCGTCAATGCGCCGCACGATGCCCGTGGCTTTCATCTATCACCCTTCCCTCCTTTTTCTGCATAATCTTAACGAATTAACTTTCACAGATAGTATATAGCAGGAGGAAAGGATTTATTCATTTTTTACCAATGGGCATTTAATTAATTTTCATTATTCGATACTATTCTTTTTTCTTCGTGTCTTTCTGTTCTGCTTTTAAATTATTGACTATTTTAGCCTTGCCGGCTACTTCTGTCATGTATCCGGAGAATTTTTCCTGCCTGGCCTTATCCGTAAGTTGCGCTATTATTTCCGGCTGGACTACTTCAAAGGACATTGTAGTCGCAGGTATAATCTTTTCCAGTTTAATAATGTGATAACCGAATTCTGTTTTCACCGGGGCGCTGGTATATTCGCCCGGTTTAAGGGCCAGTGCGGCAGCTTCAAATTCCTTCACCGCATCGCCTTTTTTAAATGTATACAGGCCTCCGTTATCAGCAGACCCCAGGTCTTCAGATTTTTCTTTGGCCAGGGCTGCAAAATCACCGCCCTGGTTAAGCTGGTTTACAACAGACAGGGCCGCTGCCTTGGCGTCCGCCTCTACCTTGGCCTGACCGCCCGGTTTGTCCATGGTGGAGAACAGAATATGCCTCACCTCATACTGTACGGGGTTAGTATACTGCTCTTTATTCTCTTGATAGTATTTCAGGGCCTCCTCAGGAGCGGCTTCCTTCACATCGGCAGTAACCTTTTTTTGCAATTCGGTTACAAGATACTGCTTTTCCACCAGGTCATTAAGCTTGGGCTCGGAAACACCGTTAGCAGCCAGAAATTTTTTAAATTCAGCTTCTGTTTTGTAGCTGTCTTTAAGTTCTTTTATTTGTTTTTCTATTTCCTTCTGGTCCGGGGTAATCCCCTGTTTTTTGGCTTCCTGGAGCATTAATTCCTGATTAATCATGCTCTCCAGGAGTTGAGCTTTCAGCATTTCCACCAGGGGAGCGGCATCCTCGCCTTCCAGGTTCATGCCCTGCTGCTTATAATACTCCTTGTAAGCCGTCAACTGCTCGTCCAACTGCTGGCTGGTGATATTTACACCGTTTACCGTTGCCACCGCATTGCTACCGCAACCCGCCAACAATAAAAGAAAAACTATGCCCAACGAAAGAATTAAACTGATTGATTTTTTATTCAATACTATCCCTCCCCAATAAGCATGATTATATATTCAGGCCGGTCAATCCGCAATAGCCAAAAATTAACGGAAGATTCATGGAGGCTAGTCAAAAACGCGAGGTGAGACGTAGGAAGTCACTCACTTCTAACCTCTCACTTCACACTTCCCAAATGCCAGGCGCAGTTTTAGGAGCAGCCTCCCAACTCCCGTAAAAAGTCCTCCAGCACATCCAGATAATGCCCAAGGTTGTCTTCATAACCGGGCGCTTTTAATTTTATTTCAAATTCTCCGCCCAGATCGTTGAATTTTACGCGATTTTTGTATGTCTGCACCAGCCTGACCAGTGTTTCACCCGTAAGGACGTGGCCAGGCGCAAACTGTAGCTTAAAGAAACCCGGCTGCCCCGCCAGGGCACGCATGCGGTACTTCCCGGCTATAATTTTCAATGTGGCTATCCTGAGCAGGTTTCTGGCGGGAACAGGAAGGTCGCCGAAACGGTCAACCATTTCTTCTTCTATATCACCCACCTCGGATTCTTCCCGGAAATGGGCAATGCGACGGTATAACTCCACCTTTTGGTTGCTGTCCGGCACGTAACCATCCGGCAGGTAAGCCTCCACCGGAAGCTCTATGGAAGTTTCCACAGGCCCCACATGCTCCTCGCCCCTGGCCTCCCGCACTGCTTCCTCCAGCAGCCGGCAGTAAAGGTCGAATCCCACCGCAGCGATATGGCCGTGCTGTTCCGCTCCCAACAGGTTTCCGGCGCCCCGGATTTCCAGATCCCGCATGGCAATTTTATAGCCGGAGCCAAATTCAGTAAATTCCCTGATAGCGGCAAGCCTCTTCTCGGCCACTTCATTTAAAATCCTGTCCCGCCGGTAGGTTAAATACGCGTAAGCCAGCCGGCTGGAGCGGCCTACCCGGCCTCTCAGCTGGTATAACTGGGCCAGTCCCATATTGTTGGCATCCTTGACTATCAGCGTGTTGACATTGGGAATGTCCAGACCGCTTTCAATGATAGTGGTGCAAACCAGTACATCATACTGGTTATCCATGAAATCCAGCATGACCTGTTCCAGATCGTCTTCTTTCATCTGGCCGTGGCCTATGGCCAGCCTGGCGTCGGGGACGAGTTCGGCCAGCCAGGAAGCCAGCCTGTCTAAATCTATGATTCTGTTATGAACAAAAAAAACCTGGCCGCCCCGGCCCATTTCCCTCAATATGGCCTCTCTGATCATGGCCGGGTCTTCTTCCAGCACGTAGGTCTGCACGGGGAATCTGTCTTCCGGGGGAGTTTCCAGTATGCTGGTATCCCTGGCCCCCACCAGCGACATGTGCAGAGTACGGGGTATGGGAGTGGCGGTAAGGGTAAGCACATCCACATTGTTTTTGATCTGCTTTAACCGCTCCTTGTGAGTCACCCCGAAACGTTGCTCCTCGTCCACCACCAAAAAGCCAAGATCTTTAAAAACAACATCCTCCTGTACCAGGCGATGGGTGCCTATGATTATGTCCAGTTTTCCGCTAGTCAGATCGGCTATGATGGCCTTCTGTTCCCGGGGGCTCCTGAAACGGCTGAGCATCTCAACTTTTACCGGATAAGGAGCAAAACGCTCCCGGAAGGTGTTGTAGTGCTGCTGGGCTAATATGGTGGTGGGAACCAGTACGGCCACCTGTTTGCCGTCCATAATGGACTTAAAGGCAGCCCTCAGGGCCACTTCGGTTTTACCATAGCCAACATCGCCGCACAGCAGGCGGTCCATGGGCCTGGGGCGCTCCATGTCCTTTTTTACCTCTGCGATGGCCCGCAACTGGTCGGGAGTTTCCTCGTAGGGAAAATTGGCCTCAAACTCCTTTTGCCAGACGGTATCCGTGCCGAAGGCATGGCCCCGGGCGGTCTCCCTGGCGGCATACAGGGCAAGTAAATCCTGGGCCATTTCCCGAACAGCCTCTTTAACCCTTCCCTTGACCCGGTTCCACTCGGCCCCGCCCAGTTTGGAAAGCCTCGGAGCATCTGCCTCGGCGCCAAGGTACTTCTGGATCATACCCACCTGATCGGTGGGTACGTAAAGCTTATCTTCCCCGGCATATTTAACCTGCAGATAGTCTTTGTTAATGCCGTCTATATTCAGTGAAATAATGCCCAGATACCGGCCAATACCGTGGTTGACGTGGACAACATAATCACCTTTTTTCAATTCCGTGAAGGTATCCAGCTTGGGAGCCTGACGGATACGGTTCCGGCGGGACCTGCGCCTCTGGCCATACATTTCCGATTCGGTAACCACCACCAGCTTACCGCTCACCAGTTCAAAGCCGCCGGAAAGAGATTCCTCGCTGATCACCACGTTGCCCGGGGAAATATCACCGGCAATCTCCCGGATGTGGTAGGCATCGATTTTGGCATCCTTCATCCCCTGCAGTAACTGCCTGGCCCTGTCCCCGCTGCCTGCCAGCAGGGCAACGGCATAGCCGTTGCGTTTCCAGTGCCGCACATCATCCACCAGAATATCCACCCTGCCCAGAAAGACATGCATGCCCTTAACGGGAAAAGTCACCACGTTAGCGGTTCCAAGAAACTGGGGCTGGCGGGGCAGAAAGGAAAGATACACCGCATTCAGGCGCCTCAGAAACTGTTCTAGCTCCTGCCAGCCGGCATAACCCCTGTACTGCCCGGGCAGTACCCTGCCCTTGGCCAGCAGATCCGCGTATGTCTCGGCCCTTTCTTTTTCTATTACCTCCACCACTTCTTTAAACCTGGCTGGCTCATCCACCAGAACCGGGACCCCGGCTGGAAAATAATCCGCCAGGGTTACAGGGTGGGGATAAAAATATGGTAAAAACTGCTCCAGCCCGGGAAAGTGCAGTCCCGTGCGAATTCTTTCCAGGGCCGTACCGGCCATATCCTCCAATTGGCGCCTGGCTTCCGAGGATGACTCCCGGGAAATTCTTTTCATCTGGGTCCGGTACTCAGCCTCCAGGGCCTTAATTCCCGCCTCCCTGACCGGTGGCTCCAGCACCAGTTCCCCGGCCGGCAATACATTCACCTTACTTAATTTTTCCGCTGATCTCTGCGTATCAGGGTCGAAACTGCGCACCGAGTCAACCTCATCGTCAAAAAATTCCAGCCGGCAGGGCATATCGCCGGTGGAGGGAAAAACGTCAATAATGCCGCCCCTGGCGCTGAACTGCCCCCGGCCTTCTACCAGGTCAACCCGTTCATAGCCCAGTTCTGCCAGACGATATTTTAATTTCTCCGGTTCGATCCTCTGGCCCACCATTATTTCCAGATTCGCCCTCCTGAATATTTCCGGGGGTGACAGGCGGCGCATCAAACCCTCCGCAGAAGTCACAACAACGGAAGGCTGTCCGTCTATTAGCGCCTCCAGAACCTTTAGCCTGGAGGCCAGCACTTCCCGTCCATGGGCCAGAACCTGATACGGCAAAAGTTGCAGCACCGGAAAATGAAATACCCTCGCCCCGGACAGCAGGGCTGACAAATCATCAGCCAGCAGCCCGGCCTCCTGTTCCCCGGCAGTGACGATTAAAACCGGAGAGGCGCAGCTTTCTGCAATTCCGGCGGCCAGATAGGCGCGCTGGGAACCGGCAAGGCCGAAAACCAATTGCTGCTTATGGCCTCTGCCAAGCCCCCGGCACAGACTTTGGAATTCTTTCATATTCTTCAATGGTGCCAATAATCCGCGCATATGTACTCCTTGGGCTCAACGATTGGGCACAACGAAAAGAGCTTCAGCAAAGGCTAAAGCCCTACTCGCCTATATGGTTAATTAAATTTATGCATAGTAACAGGTTAATGGTACAAGGAAAAAATCAATATGTTTACCAATAAGCTTCTTCCAACATTTATAGTGCAGACGGGTAGGAACATTGATTAGTGCGCACCGTCATTGCTGCACCTATTATATCCCCGGGTTTCCGGGGCGTCAAGCAACAACTGGTATTTTATGGTATATGTAAGTCTGCTGCAAATCATTCAAAATATGCCAAATGTTTATTATCTCCCCGCACCCCCCTTTTTTCTGCCGGTCAGATGCAACACCAGGGTATTCCATCCTACATGGGCAAGATAAGCAAAAGTCAGGGCCGGCCACACGGCCCCGGTAGCATGCAGTACAAAAAAGGTAATCAAACCAAATACTGTATGGCTCAGTAAAGCAATGGCCCCTGCGGGAACATCCTTTTTTCCTGCCCCGTCCCACAGGGCTTCCAATAAACCAAAAAATATATGAGTTGCCGGCACCGAAGCACCCACAGCCAGAGCAAGGCCCGTTTTGGCAACTTCCTCTGCCGCCGGTGCCAGGTATACCAGCCCGCCGCGTCCGAGCCGCAGTATAAATCCGTTAGTCAGCCAGGAAAGTCCCGCAGCCGCCAATGCTGCCGGTATGAAATTGTATTGCATTCCGGCAGCCTCCCGGAAGTATTTGCTTATATACTTGACAGAAAAAGGCTGTTTTAGTCCTTTAACGTTTTTCTTCCAGGCTTACGCTGATGGAGAAGTTTGATTTGAGCAGGGAGAAGACAGAACAGGTATCCAGTGAAAAGAGGGATATTGCGGAGTTGTTTCTGGTGGTTTTAATGCTGGTGGCCCAGTCCAACGCCCGGAAAAGAGTTGCCGAAAAAATAATTGACACCTTTTTCGGCGATCATGATTAAACTTTGAATAAAATTGTAAACAACGTTCCCTCCGTCCCGGTTTCCACCTTTACTGTGGCGTTATGCCTGGACGCAATGCTGTAGCACATTGCCAGGCCAAGACCCGTTCCTTTTTCCTTGGTGGTAAAAAAAGGAGTCCCTATTTTATCCAGAATGTCCGGGCTGATGCCATGGCCCTGGTCCCGGACCGACAAAACCACATCATCCCCTTCAGGAAAGATGCTTATGATTAATTTACCACCGGGCTGCATGGACTCCAGACCGTTCCGCACGAGATTTAATATAAGCTGGCGTATTTCCTTTTCATCTACCGTAAAATCTGGTATGGGTTCAGTTTCCAGTTCCACATACATATCGGAATTGATGGCATCCGCCGAGAGCAGAGGATACAATGTTTTTACGATGGTATTAAGGTTGTGTAGCTGATAATCTACCGGCTTGTTTTTGGCCAGCGAAAGGTACTCTGTAATGATAGCATTGGCCCGGTCCAACTCCTGGATCATCAGATCGTAATATTCCTTATAATGCCTGCACTCTTCTTTTCCCCCGAGCATTTGCAAAAAGCCCCGCACGGTGGTCATCGGGTTCCTTATCTCGTGACCGATGCTGGCAGCCATTTCCCCCACCAGATTCATACGGTCCAGCTTGGCCATGTCCCTCTCCATTTGTTTGCGCTCGGAGATGTCCTCGGCAAATTTTAAAAAATGTGTTACGGTGCCGTCGGTATCCCGCAAGGGGAAAAAAGTGGCGTTTTCCCAGTAACTGTCGCCGGTCTTTTTTTGGCTACTAATCTCCCCTTTCCACTCCTTACCCGCTTCAATGTCCTTCCATATCTGCAAAAAATCTCCGGAAGCCTGCCCGTTATAATCAACCAGGTATTTTCCCTCTACCTCACCGGAAGCATAGCCGGTGAGCAGGGAAAAGCTGTTATTGACATATTCTATTCTGCCGGAGGTGTCAGCTATAATCACCATGCCGGGGCTTTGCTCCACGGCGCAGGACTGTATGCGCAGTTGTTCCTCCGCCCTCCGGCGGGTATTGATTTCATTTTTCAGAGAAAGCAAACTTTCGTTTAAATGCTGCCGGTGCTGGGCCTCAATATCCGTCAGGCCGCCCACGAACCAGCCCACGACATAAATCAGGCAGATCAGCAGGAAGTTGTATTCCAGAGCGGGAAAGAATTGTTTTCCCATTATTACGGTCTGGTAAAACACTACTGATGCCGAACATACGGTGGCCATGGCCAGGCCGGCTTTTTTTCCCATGACGGAGGCCGTTACCAGCACCGGCAGCAATAGTAGAATTTCGGAATGATAGCGGCTGTCATCAATAATCATTAATGTGGCGGAGGATACAAAGAGTGGAAAGGCCAGATAGGCTAATTTGGCCAAGGTAACGATTTCTTTATTGCCCGCAAGGAAATGGTTTTTTATTCTGAACATCAAAATCACGCCTGCACAGAACAAACCGGCCAGAGCAAAAAAGCGGACATTTATGACCGGGTATATTTTACCGGAAATAAATTTTTTGCTCAAAATAAAAGCCGATACCATAATCAGCAAACAAAGCATGTGCGTAGTTGTCAGGTACTCATGAAGCTCTGTTTCCCTTTGCCTTTCACTTCCCGGCGTCAACTACGTCACCCCTTTTAATCCTTATTATACATAAGAGGCAGTTAAAACCGCCTCTTATGTATAAATGCCGTGGCGATTAACTGTCATATATTATGCAAGGCAAGGCGGCTGGCAGCCTTATACCCTTTAATTTACTATTTTCTCAGCGATGCGGGCACCTCGGGCTGGTAAGCCGTAATAGTACAGGCGGACGCGGCAACAACGCTGGCCAGCAAAAGCAGGGTCGTCACAGCAAAAACAAACAATTTGCCGACTAATCTTTTCATTAGTTTACACCTCCCTCCGGTTTACTATTTTAATGCTGTCGATGAGTGACATTAACCCGTGCCCCCAGCCGCCAAGCATGAAGCCGACCCATAAAACGCCCAGGCTGATACATACCCGTATGTCATTGGTAGTTACACCGGCGAGTTCCCGCAATAAGAATACAACCACAGCCAGCAATACCAGAGTTGTTATGGCTATATATTTTAACTTTTTTCTCCTGCGCATTGATATAATAGGCGCGGCAGGATTGTCCACCGGAGCAAGGCGTAAAATAGCAAGCAAGCCGGTCAGTAAAGATGCCAGTGTAAAAATATCAATAAAAGGCTGGCCCAGCCGGACTATATATAACGCCAGCCATGCCAGCCCGGGAAAAGTGACAACAGTTATAGCGGCGCACCGCCAGGGGGACTGTGAATGGGCCCCTCCGGCGCTGTGCCTGAATAACGCCACTGTCAAAAGAACTGCCAGTGTTCCCGGGAACACCCCCAGCGCGGCCCCCAAAAGCAGCGTCAGCGCAATATTGGCCGCATTAAGCGCCAGCACCTCGATAACATAGGCCAGAATTATCTCCTTTTCCTCCGGCAGGTTTGTTTTCCGGCCCAGATAACCGGCACAGCGCCTGCTGAACGCAAGGTAACTCATATTTTCCACATGCCTTCCAGGGGCTTTCTGTATTTTGCTATGAGCAGCGCGATTATGATCAATAATACAGCCTGGGGAAAACTTACCATTCTCCACATAAGATCGTCAGATATTATATTATTTATATCCGTGTGCAACAATTTTTTAGCCATTTCGTAACCAAGTACTTCCACCAGGGCTAAGACGGAACAACTTGCAAAGGCACAGACAAAACTTATTGAGGGTTTTACCCTGGTAGCTTTGGCGATGAAAACCGCCACCAGCAATATACCCACAGCCGTGTGCAGCCCGAAAGTAACCGGCAATTGCCTTATGGCATAGATGATCAAGGTATACACAAGTGCCGCAGCCAGTATAATTCCCCAGCGCAGCTTAACCCTGGCCAGGGCCAGACCGCACGCAATAAAGCCCAGCGATTCCGGTATACCCTGCAGTAGAAACAAAATTATTTTTATCATGGTTATTACCTCGCATATATGTTTTAGCGCCTGATGACCGGCAATTATTCAATTCGACAACAACATCCAAAACCCTATATACTTCCACCGCATCCCTATATTTTTTTAAAAAGAAAATATTAACGCCGTTAAAGCGGCATGGGCGGCCAGATGCCTGCTGAATGCAAATAAATCATATTTTCCACATACCTTCCATGGGTTTTCTATACCTGGACATTAAAACAGCGGCAATGTTCATTAGCAGTGCCTGGGGCAGCCCTGTTATTCTCCACAGCAGATAATCCGACATAATGTCCTTGATCTCCCTGTTTAACAAGCGGGCTGTTGCTTCGTACATGATAGCCTCCAGTAACGCCAGCAGGGCAAAACAGGCGAAAACGGCCGCAAAGCTTCTGGAGGGCAATACTTTTGTGGCTTTGCTGATAAAAACCGCCATCAACAGCATACTTACTACGGTGTGCAGCCCGAAGGCAACAGGCAATTCCCTTATAAAGTAAATTATCAAAGTTGAAACCAAACCCGCCGCCAGTATAATTCCCCAGCGCAGCTTCACCCTGACCAGGGCCAGACTGAAAGCGATCATGCCTGACGATTCCGGTAAAGACTGCATGAGAAAAAGAATAAATTTTAACATTATATACCTCAAATATGTACCTCAAATTTATTTTTGCATAACTTCTACAAAAAACTATAAAATCCTATATTTAACATGGAAAAAACATAAATTATTGACAATTTTTTTACACAGCAAAAAAACCGGTATTGCTACCGGTTAAATTTGTTCATGGCGGCTTCCGCGCCTTCTTTAATTATATGCCTTGCCGCTTCGGCGGCATTTATAACCGCATCGTTGATGGCTTTTTCTTCATCATCGGAAAATCTCCCCAGAACCCAGCCGGCAGGATCGTAGCCCGGTATTTCCGGGCGGCCTATGCCTATACGCAGGCGGGCAAACTCGCTGGTTCCCAGTTGTTCTATAATTGATATCATGCCTTTGTGGCCCCCGTGGCCGCCCTTATTTCTAATGCGGATTTTACCCACCGGCAGATCCATGTCGTCATAGATAACCAGTAATTCCCGGGGCAGTATTTTATACCAGTTCATCATGGCCGACAGTGTTGTCCCGCTTAAGTTCATGTAAGTCTGGGGCTTCACCAGAATAATCTTTTGCGTTCCCTCCACGGCTTCACCATAAAGGGCTTTGAACATAGACCTGGTCACCTTGGTATCAAGCTGGCCTGCCAGCCTGTCCACCACCCGGAAACCTACATTATGCCGGGTAAGCTCATACCTGCCCCCCGGATTGCCAAGACCAGCCACCAGAAACAATATTTCCACCCCCGCCTCAACAAATTTTACTATATCCCCCGGGCAGTAAGCAATAAGGTAAAGCTGAACCAACAAAAAGCGCCCCACCTGGGGCGCCCCACCAACCGCTTAGGAGACTTATCGAGAATAATTCTATAGGCCGTTCAAAAACAAGCTTGGCAAGTCGTCAGCTGTCGGAATAGAATCGGTCCTTCAGGAAACAAGGTTGCGGTTTATAACCCCTGACGACGGCTGCCTGACAACCGACGACTGAGTTGCCAGGCGCAGTTTTTCAACGAACTCTTAGAGAATACCCGGAGTGGACGGACAAGTAGGTGCGGCGGGTTCAACTTCCTCCTCCGGCAGTGGCCCACCGGGCACAACGGCCATCACTGAATAAAGAGGAATCAACACCATTCTCATCATGTTGTCGTACATCACATGCAGTTCCATATAATCCATGCCCACATAGTGAACCATGCCTGTCAATACCATATCATACATGTAAACCGTTGCCTGTTGACCTACAAGTTCCCTAATCCTGTCCGCCAGCATACTGGTCATACCAGGAGGGCAGTACTTATCTCCCTTGGAACCGCTTATTTCACTCTCGCCGGACATAATTTAACCCCCTTACAAAATTACGGTTATATAACCAGAATATGCTTGGGGGATAAATATGGTGTATCCGGAATTTATTTTATTCTTCGAGTGCGACAGGGGGTGCGACAGGGGACGGTTCTTAAAGGGGCCAATCGGAAGTTTTGCACGAAAAAAGGCTCAACTGGCGGACATTCGCTGCCTGTTGAGCCTTAACAATACCTATGCGCAAAACCTATCCGCAAAATTTTTGATTGGCCCAGAAGAATGAAGTCGCGGTGATTAAAAGAATATCTTGCAATCACATATATATTATCTAAAATTTAGTGAAAAATATTTTCGGACAAAGAAGGACTTTTTAAATTTATGTCGAAAACTGGCTCTCCTGACGCAAAAAAAGCATTACTTAAGATAGAGAAAACTATATCTCCGGTATAATGTGCAATTCCTCCTTCAGCTTTAGTATAAAGATGAAGGTTTTTATTTTACGAATAGGAAAGGTTAGGTGATTATTGATGAGAAGAAAGCATTTAATTATCGTCATATCTGTCATCGTTGCAATGTGGGGAGGGGGAAGGTATGCCTAAATCAAGCCGGTTTAATGAAAAAACAACGAAAAAATACATGTGGCATGTAAAAAAATGGGGGGAGTCAAAGCTCAAAAGGCAGTAACAAAGAATTGAAATCCCATAGGTTTGGCAGTCGCGACTTCATTCTTCTGGGTCAATCAAAAATTTTGCACGTTAGTTTTATCGCATAGATATTGTTAAGACTCAACAGGCTGTGAACACCCGCCTGTTGAGTCTTTTTACGCGCAAAACTTCCGATTGGCCCCTTTAAGAACCGTCCCCTGTCGCAAAAGGCGAAGTGATTATACCGAAAAATCCCCAATTGGTTGGCGCCCTGGGTGCTGCCCTGGCAGGCAGCACTGGCGGAAGTGCACTGTAAAGGTAGTGCCCTCGCTGCCAGTTTGAATTTTAATGGAGGCATTGTGCCGGGCGGCGATGCTGTAACAAACGGCTAGCCCCAGACCGGTGCCGTTATCCTTGGTGCTGAAAAAAGGTGTGCCCATTCTTTCAAGCACTTCTGGTTTAATACCCCTGCCCCGGTCCGTTACTGCCAGCATCACCTCATTTTCCGCTGCAAAGGTCCTGATGGTCAGTGCCTCTTCCCCCTCCATAGCCTCCAGCCCGTTACGCACAAGGTTTAGTATGAGCTGGCGCATTTCCTTTTCATCGAGCCATAGATCGGGAACATCCTCCAGTTTCACTTCAACATACTTATCCATGTTCATGGCGTCTGCATCAATAAGCGGGTGCAGGGAGTTTACTATAGCATTGATATTTTGCAGGCTAAATTCAGTCATCCTGTTTTTGGCCAGGGATAAAAACTCGCTAATAATGGCGTTTGCCCGGTCCAGTTCTTCAATCATCAGACCGAAAAAGTCCTTGAACAGAGAGCACTCTTTTTTGCCACCCAGTAATTGCAGAAAACCGCGCACGGTTGTCATGGGGTTTCTTATTTCATGCCCGATCCCGGCCGCCATTTCACCGATCAGGTTTAGCCTTTCAAAGCGGGACATTTCCTGCTCCATTTTACGTTGTTCCGTAATATCGCGAATATACAGGGTTACCCCCTTGATCTTTCCTGTTAGGGATTCAATTAAAGGGAAACTGTATATTTCCGACCAGCCTGTAATTTCTCCGGCGGCATTTTTATTGGATAGCACCTCATGGTCTGATTCGCCGCCGGCCAGGGTTCTGATGGCCGGGCATCCGTCACATATGGCATCTCTCCCCCGCAACACCTGGTAGCACTTTTTACCTATAACTGTCCGGTTCCCCGCGTAAAGTTTTTCCGCGGTATGATTAAGCCTGATAATGTTGTACTGGGTGTCCAGCACACAGAGGCCGTCCTGGATGCTGGTGAAAATGTTTGTTAAAAACCTTTCGCTCTCGTGGGTGGTTTTCTCCGCCTGCTTGCGCCTGGCAACCTCCGCCTCAAGCTCCCTGGTTTTACCATTCAATTTATTCAGGTATTGGTTGCTGGCCAAGGCAATTGATATGGTCACCCCTATTTGCTGCAGGGTATGCCATTCCAACTCATCAATCTGCCTGACCCGAATGTCGTAAAGGTTGCATGTTCCGAAGGCGCTGCCTTTATTTAGCAGGGGCACCCATACCATGGTCTTGATATTGTTTTGCCCAATGATTTCATGCCAGGGCTCCAGCCGTTTTTCACTCAGCGGATCGCATGATACAACAATTTCTCCCGTTTTAATGGCTTCTCCAAAAGGACTGGACATATATGGAGCCACCTGGTTTGCCGTATGCACATAGTTTTCCGGCAGGTTATACGAGGCAAACATCCAGCCCCGGCCATTATGGTCCAGTTCAATCACCGAACCGAAGGAATAGCCCAATTGCTGACAGACTGCCTCCAAAAGTTTTGTGATATACTGCTTGGGCGGGGATAATACGTCTATTTTTGTTAATGCTTTAAATAAATTCTCCATATTCCGCCTGGTCTAATTATTATTCCGATAATCCGGATTTATGCTGCAATAAACCTCCGGATCGCCGGTAGTCCAAAATGTGCACTTATTGCACTCGAGGCATTTTATTATCTCCGCATCCCGGCCCTCTGCAGATTTGCGCACAATGGCAGGGTCGGCCATCTGAGCCCTGCCCATGGCCACAAAATCCGCCTTGCCCGAGGCCACAATAGCCTCGGCCGCTTCCAGGGTAAACACCGATCCAACAGCGCATACAGGCACGCTGGCATACTTTTTCAACTCAGCAGCGATATCCACATGGGGAAGATCCCCGAACAGCCTCTTCAGCCCGGGTATAAACCGGTCATTATCTATACGCATTACCCGGTCAAAGGCAACCGTATCCGGAGAAACCACTGCGCAACCGGTTATAATCGTTCCGCACCCGCCCTCCGCCAGGCCCATGTAGCCAGGCCGGGAAAAAAATTCTGTTAACAGGTTTGGCCGCACCGATATTACGGGATTCTAAAACATACGGGTACTTTTCCTTGCCATAACGTCTCCCGCCTGATCTGTCCATGTTTTCATTCACATTCCAGACCCCTTTTCTTTTTAGAATTACATCCCCCCGGGCATACCGCTAAACAGCCATTAACATAACAGGTATTTTACGGTATCATACAACAATTTATTGCTTATTTATATGACTTTCGTTCGGGTAAATTCGATTAATATCGACAGCACGGCAAGGTAAGTATTGCCAATCCTATACCTTCAGCAGGTTTTACCGGCCTGGTTTAGATTTATTTTCGACAAAATAAAACATTTTGCAAGATAATGATGAAATATGGCGATTGTAAAATCGCCTTGATATACCATTTAAATTCTCTGCCTGTTACCCCTGACAGAGGCAATATAGTAAAACCCTGCCCATCCCCTTGCAGTACGCAAAAAAACCCGCCGGGAAATTACCGGCGGGGATAGTATTGTAGTATATTATGTTTAGATCTGTTTGTTTTTTTATTCTTCTTTGCCGTTCACAGCCTCAGCAGGAGTTTTTTCATCAGGCACATCCAAATCCATGGTTCTTTCGGTTTTGCTCAGCACCGTAGCCAAAATTTCATTGCTATCATCCAGCACCCTGATACCCGGAGGGATGACCAGATCAGAAACTTTCAGCGCACTGCCCGGGGCCATGCCGGCAATGTTAACGGTTATGGATTCGGGAATTTCAGCGGGCAGGCAGGATATTTCCAGTTCCCTCTTGAGTTGTTGCAATACCCCCTCTGTAACTTCACCCACCAGTACAACCGGTATGGCCGTATTAATCCTTTCACTCAGGTTAACCTGTTGAAAGTCGGCGTGAACAACCTCCCGCCGCACCGGGTTGTACTGAATGTCCTTAAGCATAACGGTATAGGCTCCCCCGTCACCGGTGACCTGGAAATTGATCAGCGTATTGCGGCCGGCGCCTGACGACAGTATCTTCTCCACTTGTCTGGCGTCTACTGCCACCGGGATGCTGCCCAGTTCCCTGCCGTAAACCACAGCAGGGATCATTCCCTTTTCCTGCAGCTCATGGCGGTAGCCTTTACCCCTCCCACTGCGCATTTCGGCACTAATGCCATAATCGGACATAGAAAAACCTCCCCCCAAAAAGTACCGTTTGTTTCCTTTAGTATTCCCTTTTTCTGGTCATATATATCATCGCTCCAGCATAGCAATATTATGAAATGAATGTAAGGGGGGTCAATATATGCGCAAAAGCAAGCAGTTTATGTCCATGCCGGTGATCAGCCTGGCTGAAGGCCAGCAAGTCGGCTCCATTAAGGGATTGGTGGTAAACCCAGCTAAAAAAGCAGTGGCCGCCCTGATTATAGAACAGAAGGGCTGGTTCAAGGATTTAAAATTCATTCCCTTCAGCAAAGTCCGCAGCATCGGGGATGATGCTCTTACCATAGACCGCAGGTCAAATGCGGAAAAGGGCGTCAGCCTGCCTGAAATCATGGAACTTCTGAATGAAAATCACGAAATCGCCGGCTCGAAATTGATTGCCGAAAACGGCACTGCTCTGGGCAACGTGGACGAATATTATGTAGACCTGGAAAGCGGCGACATAGTCGGCTTTGAATTCAGCGGCGGCCCTTTGAGTACCTGGATGAAGGGCAGCGCGTTCCTGGACATCAACCATGTCCGGACTGTCGGGAAAAAAGTGATTATCTGCAGCAACGACGCTCTGGAAAACATAATCAAAATGGACGGGGGCTTCCAGGAAAAAATCCGGGGATTACGGGAATCCACAGGCCAGTTTTGGACGACAACCGTTCAAAAAACCAGGGATCTGGGAAGTAGCTTGAACAAAACCCTGGACAAGGTAAAAAAGGAAAGAGAAGAAAAATGCTCCGGGGAACAGACCACCGAAAACGAAACATACCGTTCTTCGGAAGAAGACGAAAAACAAGGGGAACATTGCCACTGCTGCGGAGACAGTCTCAACGGAAAACATGGGGAGAAAGCTGAAAAAATATCGATTGATGCCCCCCCGCCGGCAAAAGATAGCGCGGGGCAGGAAACTATAGAAGACCTGCCGGCCTCAATAGTTACGGTAGCCCAGCAAACTGCGGAAAACCCGCCTTCGGAGGAGGCAGCGGGGTTAGGGAAGAAGACGCCGTACAGCCCCCGGACAAAACTGAAGTAAAATAGTTTTTATCCGCTGATACAGCACTGTTGATTGCAAACGAAAAAGGGACAGTTTGCTAAAACAAGGCAAACTGTCCCTTTTTCGTTTGAATCACATTGTTCTTTATTTGTCGTCAAAGAGCTTGCTGACGCTTAAGTCCTCATGAATCCTGATGATGGCCTCGCCCAGTAGCGGGGCTACGGAAAGAACCTTCATTTTGGGAATTATTTTTGAAGCGGGGACTACTATGGTATTGGTGACCAGTACTTCCTTGATGGGGGCTTCCTGGAGGCGACTCAAGGCAGGACCGCTAAGTACAGCGTGGGTACAGCAAATGTAGATATCCCCGGCTCCCCATTTTTTAAGTGCGAGGGCGCCCTGGTTAATTGTCCCGGCAGTATCAATGATGTCGTCAATCATGATTACCGTCTTACCCTGGATAGCCCCGATTATGTTCATCACCTCGGCCACGTTAGGCTCGGGCCTGCGTTTATCTATGATGGCGATGGGAGCACCGATGCGTTCTGCCATATCCCTGGCCCTGGTCACCCCGCCCAGGTCGGGGGATACAACCACTACGTTATCTAATTTATTCTGGAGGAAATACTGGGCCAATATGGGCACCCCCGGCAAGTGGTCCACCGGTATGTCAAAAAAACCCTGTATCTGGCCCGCATGCAGATCCATGGTGATTACCCTGCGGGCTCCGCTGGCAGTTAGCAGGTTGGCCACCAATTTGGCGGTAATAGGGTCCCGTGCCCTGGTTTTGCGGTCCTGCCTGGCATACCCGTAATAGGGTAAAACCGCTGTTATCCTCCTGGCCGAAGCCCTTCTTGCCGCATCTACCATTACCAGAAGTTCCATCAGGTGCTCGTTCACAGGCTGGCTGGTGGGCTGAATTATAAACACGTCAGCGCCACGGACGCTTTCATTAATTTTGACCTGTATTTCACCATCGGAAAAACGGGTAACCTTGGCCGCACCCACGGAAACACCTAAATAATTGGCTATTTCCTCTGCCAGTTGGGGATTGGCGTTACCGCTAAAAATTTTGAGCCTTTTTCGTGATGACATCTGCGTGTTACCTCCAGAAACAAAATGAGGGGAACGTACTCTTGTTACTTTAAAATGTTTATATCATGGGATCAAACAATCTTACATACACTTTATTCAATGATACAGGAACCGGTTAAGCAGGAATGCGGTTTATATCATTCTTTACCGGCCCGCATCCGTTTCTTCCAATCTAGTATATTCTGCTGGCGGCCCCTGGCCACCCCCAGGGCTCCGGGCGGGACATCTTTGGTTATGGTGGAGCCGGCCCCGGTTACAGCCCCCTCACCCACCCTGACCGGTGCCACCAGGTTGGTGTTGCTGCCTATAAAGGCATCGTCGCCGATAAGTGTAGGCCATTTATTTACCCCGTCATAATTGCAGGTAATGGTGCCGGCCCCGATATTGACCCCTATACCGAGAACCGCGTCCCCCACATAGCTGAGGTGGGGGACCTTGCTTCCGTCACCAATTTTAGCTTTTTTCAATTCCACGAAATCTCCCACTTTGACCTTCCTGCCCAGTTCACAACCCGGCCTGATGTAGGCATAGGGGCCTATAATGCAGCCATCGGCCACCTCGCTGCCATCCACCACTGAGTAGCGCACCGTTACATCACTGCCCAGCGTTGCATCGGTCAGGTGGGCGCCGGGACCCAGAAGGCACCTCTCCCCCGTACGGCAACCGCCTTCCAGGAAGGTATTGGGATATATGACACTGTCCCGGCCTATTTCCACCCCGCTGTCTACGTAGGTGGTTGAAGGATCCAAAACAGTTACCCCGGATAGCATAATCTTCTCCAGCATCCGCCTGCGCAACACTCTTTCGGCCTCCGCCATCTGGCAACGGTCATTAATGCCCATTATTTCCACGGCGTTGACTACGGGCAGAGCCCCCACCTTGTCTCCTGATCCTACATAGCTTTCGATTATATCCGTAAGGTAATATTCATGCTGAGCATTATCTGGAGTCAAGTCGGACAATGCCGCAAAAAGCCCCTTACTATTAAAGCAGTAAATGCCCGTGTTTATTTCTTTAACTGCCAGTTCCCCGGCATTCGCGTCCTTTTGTTCCACTATACGCATTACGTTGCCATTTTGGTCCCGGATTACCCTGCCGTACCCCCCCGGGTCCGGCAGCACTGCGGTAAGCACCGTGGCTCTGGCCCCGGTTTGCCCGTGGTAGGCCATCAATTCCTGCAGTGTTTGCGCGGTAATTAGCGGCGTGTCGCCACAAACCACCAGAATCTCGCCTTTAAAGTTTCGCAGGGAACTGGCGGCTTGCAGCAAGGCGTGGGCTGTTCCCAACTGGTTGTGCTGGAAGACCGTCTCCGCTCTCTCCCGAATTTCCCCGGCTACCAGCTCTCCGCCAAAACCCACTACGGCCACCATTCTATCTGCCCCGGCCCCTTCCACCGCATTTAGCACATGGTTGATCATGGGCAGTCCGCATACTTTATGTAAAACCTTGGGCAAATCTGATTTCATCCTGGTACCCTTGCCCGCGGCCAGCACCACCGCCGCCAGACTCATTAAAAAGTCCCCCTGTTCACAATATATATAAATTGGGGACATACCTCCGACCCCAAAGTTAAACCCCAAATAGAGGTGTGTCCCCTAACCTTAATTTTATTTTTTCCCGGCATTCTTTATTCAACCTTTATTTACCCGACAAAAAATATTTATTCAACAAAAAATGACGTTTTCCTCTGTCCCGGGTTATTTTTAGGTATTAAAAAATAAAAAGAGAGCTTTCGCTCCCTAAAATACACAATATATTATTTAAATGGCGGCCTCATAAGCCTGTAGTACTGCATTCTGAATAATTTCCCGGGCTGAGGAAGTGATGGGGTGCGCTATATCCCGAAATTCGCCATCAGGTGTTTTTCTGCTGGGCATAGCTACAAAAAGTCCGTTCTGGCCCTCCACAACTTTGACGTCGTGTATGACGAACATATCGTCAAGGGTTACCGAAACAATTGCCTTCATTTTGCCTTCCGCTAAGACTTTACGCACCCTAACATCGGTAACTACCATACTAATCCCCTCACCACCTTCCCAATAATTTCTCCGCTTTTGGTATTATTGGTTAATTTCTCCATTGCCGTAAAAAATCCTTCACTATACCAAAAAATTTAAAAAATAATTCAAAAAATTTATAATATTTCAGGATTGAGGTCTGCCACGGTCAAAGCATTTACAATTCGTTCCAGATGACCCCGGTTTTCCGTTTCCAGGTCCATCTCTACCTCGGCCTGCTTCAAGGGTACCTGAGGTCTGGTACGGTCGTGATTGATATATATTATGTTGGCCCGGTGCTCCGCCAAGAGGGATAAAACTTTAATCAGGCTACCGGGTCGATCCGGGAGTACCATCCTGATTTTTAGCCTCCGCCCGGATTTTACGAGGCCTCTTTCAATTATATTGGAAAGGACATTAACGTCAATGTTGCCTCCGCTGATTAAGGTGGCCACATTTAAACCTATTAGTTCCGGCAGACCCTTGATTACCGCCGCCAACCCGGTAGCGCCAGCCCCCTCAGCCATTACCTTGGAGCGTTCCAGCAGCATGAGCATAGTCATGGATATCTGCTCGTCATCCACCAGTAGTATGTCGTCCACATATTTATTAATTATTTCCATTGTCAGCCGTCCCGGTACCCGTACGCTGATGCCGTCCGCTATGGTGGCGGTGGCTGGCAGGTCTGCCGTACCTCCGTTTTTTTTGGCCAGGTATATGGCCGGAGCCCCCCGGGCCTGCACCCCTATGACTTTCACGGAAGGTTTCAGGGATTTCATCGTAAACGCCACCCCAGCCAGCAATCCTCCGCCGCCGGCTGGAACCACCACCGCCTCCAGACCTTCCAGTTGATCTATAATCTCCAGGGCAACGGTTCCCTGGCCCGCAATAATTTCAGGGTCATCAAAGCCGTGCACTAAAGCCGCCCCGGTTTCCGCCTGGATTTCCAGCGCCCGGCTATAGGCATTGTCATAGCCCTGCCCGTAAAGCACCACCTTCGCTCCGTATCCTTCCGTGGCAGCGATTTTGGACAGCGGTGCGCCCTCGGGCATAACGATCAGTGATTTGATCCCCGCCCGGGTGGCGGCATAGGACACCCCCTGGGCGTGATTGCCGGCTGAGGCGGCTATCACCCCCAGCTCTCCTGCCCCGCGGGGAAGCCCTGCAATTTTATTAAATGCGCCACGAATTTTGAATGACCCCGTCTTCTGCATATTCTCTAGTTTCAAATATACATTTGCCCCGGCCAGGCGGCTGAACAGTGCCGAATAGTCCAGGGGCGTGGTATATATGATGCCTTGTAGCCGCCGTCTGGCCGTGTACACCATGTCCAGGGTAATTAAATCCTCAGCCATGACCAACCCTCCAAAACACTATGATATAAGTGAGCCTTGGGTTCGGAAGGGGTTATTCCCCTACCAAACCTTTAGAGCGAACATAAAGGTATAGGAACACACCTCCATTTGGAGCCTGACTTTGGGGTCGGAGGAATGTCCCCACCTAAACAAGCTTTACAACCTGTTGATCCCCAACCTTCGAGGACGGGGTCTTATATGCTGTTAGCGAGATAATAGCCATTTAACAAAATTATATACATAATTTTACCATGAAATGTTTACTGCCTTCGGTGTCAGAAAACATAAATAACTGATATGGGGCAACCGTAATACTCTGTTCTTAAAATCATAGGTGGGTTAATACTCTTTATTCTCTCAAATTCACTATTAATGCTATCTACCTGGAAACCAGGCACGCAATTATTACCTTTTTTTAAAATAAATTCATCTTGTCAATTGGATAACTATTAAATATCTTCTACATAAATTTACATTTACCACTATTTTCAATTTTTTCTTCTAAAGTTTTAATCTGGAAAATAATTTTATCAACGATTTTTTTATCACATAGATCACCTTTTTCTATCATCATCCTAATATCATCAAGCATTTTTGAAACTACTATATTTGATTCCACACTTTTAGCTTTTTTCTTTACTTCTTTGTATTGTTCTTCAAGTGGGAGTAAAATACTTACAAAGATAAACATTGCTATAAGGATATTTACAAACCTCTTAATTATTGAAATTCTCCATAAAATAAAAACCAACAGAGTTATCTGTAGGAACGATTGCCTATTTATATTATTTAATAACTCGACTTTTGCAGCATGAAAGATGAGTCACTAAAAAAACCTCGCGATCTCTTCACGAGGTTTTTTGTAGTATAATATTTTTTGTCAATTAATTAAATAGAACATATTATTTTCTATGCATATCGTTATGGTGACCTTGAAGATGGTTCTGCGCATCTCTGAACCCAGTCTCCTTATGAGAGCGCCATTCTGCTTCTTTGTACCATTCCCGGAGTTGACCGCACTTCTGCCATCACGATCATCTCTGAGATTGGTACCGATATGTCTCATTTCTCGTCTTCAAAGCGACTCTGCTGCTGGGCGGGTCTGACGCCTAGCAACAATGAATCTACAGGTAAAAAAAGTCTGTTCGCATCACAAGAGCCGGTGTTTACCTCAAACCTGCTCTTGTGCAGATCGCTCATGCTGCTGTCAAATCGAAAGATAACTCTTAATACAGAATCAAGTATGAGCGTATTGCCAAAAGAAGAGGAAAGAAAAAGTTACTATTATTAACCCCAATCTATGTAAATCCACAAACAAGGAAAGGGGACACGCCTTCGAGAAGGAATGCCCCCGTGTTTTACGGCTCACAAGAAGGTGTGTCCCCTTTCCTTATATCCCAAGTTTTTCCATGACCAGCTCCAAATCGCTGGGTTTATCAACATCTACCCCCACTTCCGGGTAGTTGCTGATAACCACTGCGCCCTTAACACCTAGCAGGCCGGAAGCATGGGCCTCCGCCTCTTTCAGGGTAACGCGGTGCAACAGGAATTTCAGCAGGAACGTCAATCCCAGCATACAGCCCAGCCTTAGTGGGCTCTTCCTGGCGTCCACCAGCCGCTGGCCCTGGCGCATACACCCCTCCACCACTGCCGGGTTGAAAAGAAAAAGGTTGCCACCGGTGTATTGGCCCTCTTTAAAACTAACATAGGTACGGCGGGTCAAGGGATAATTTTTTTCCACTTCCCTCCGGGGGATAACCGGATAATAAAGATCCGCCTCCCGGTTACTGCACAGATCCAAAAAATTATCTATGGCCTGTGTAGTAATCATGGGAATATCACAGGTAGCCATCAAAACCCGCTGCGCTCCGGGCAGGTACTTAAGCCCCTCCAGCAGATTACCCATCAAATCCCGGCCGGCGGTAACCACCGTAATGTCCCCGGGCAATAATTTTTTCAACTCTTCTGTCGGGCCAACCACCACAATCCGGTTTATCTTCCCGGTCGCCTTTAACGCATCTAGCACGTACTCCACCATGGTTTTACCGCCGATGGAAATCAGAGCTTCATAACGGGCCGGGCTGCAGTCCTTAAGCGGCCCGTCATTAGGGCTACCCGCCAGAACCAGGGCATTCACCATTATTGCCCGTCCTCCCGCAAGGCGTTTAACATGCTCTGTTCCGCGTTTTCTATATGATCCCTGGCCAGGTTCTGGGCCAGTTCCACGTTGCGGTCGCTGATGGCTTCTACCATTTTGCGGTGTTCCTCCAGGGCGTCCTTGGAGCGGCCAGGCTGGGAAAGAGATGTGGTACGAAAACGCTGAATTTGCTCCTTGAGGTGTATTACAATCTGAAAAAGCCGCTCATTTCTGGATGCCTTGTAAATAAGCTCGTGAAAACTAGTGTCTGTTTCTACAATGGCGTCGATGTCATCCTTGGAGCTAACCTCGGAAATTGCCACCAGGGAGCGCTCAAGCTCCTCCAGTTCGTCCGGGGTAATCCTTTCCGCTGCCAGCCCTGCCGCCAGGGCCTCCAGGGCCGCCCGAACCTCAAAAACATCTACTATATCCTTTACGGATATACCGGCCACGAAAGCTCCCTTGCGGGGAACCATTACCACGAAGCCTTCCAATTCCAGCTTTCTAATAGCTTCCCGGATAGGAGTGCGGCTTACGCCCATTTCATCGGCGAGCTGTATCTCCATCAGGCGTTCACCAGGCTTAAGGCGTCCCTGTATAATTGCTTCACGCATTGATTCAAAAACCATTTCACGCAGTGGTTTGTAATTATCCAGCCTGATTGGGACCAGCCTCGGTTCTTCCATGACGGGCATTCCTCCTTGTTAGGGAATATATTTAATAAAAACATAAATATACCGGCTTGTCAAAATAAATTACCGCTTATGGCGTCAGACCTGCGAACATTACTATTTTAACCGCACAGTCAAAATTGTGCAAGCAAACAAACATATGTCAATTTATTAATATGCCCCGTAACTACGGAGACACAAGAATAAAATACCAATTGCTGCTTATTTATCCCGCTAACAGCCTGTAAGACCCCGTCCTCGAAGGTCGGGGATCAACAGGCTGTTAAGCTTCGGTAGTAAAGTTGGGGACATTCCTCCGACCCTAAAGTCAGGCTCCAAATGGAGGTGTGTCCCCATACCGTTATATAACCCCTTCCGAACCCAGGGCACTTATGTTATGGGCGGAGGTTATAGGGTTGTGGTAACAATAATACTGTACGCCGGGAAATTTAATTTCCCGGCTGCCTCCCTGGCCTCGTTCAACCCCGGGAACAACCCGAAAACCGTGGGGCCGCTGCCGCTCATCAATGTTCCGCACGCCCCGGCAGCCAGCAGTGTTTTTTTAATATGAATTATTTCCGGATGCATTATCACAGTGACCCTTTCCAGCGCATTGCAGAGCAAGGCAGATACGGCGTACACGTCGCCACTGTGCAGCGCCTCCAGCATAGCCCCGGTATCCGGCTGCGGCCCCGGAGAAAGTCCGTCATACGCTTTATATATAGCAGCGGTTGAAACACCGAAGGGAGGCTTTACAAGCACCACCCCCATTTGCTCTGCCGCCTGCAGGGGAATAAGCACCTCTCCTTTTCCCCGGGCCAGGACAGTTCCCCCCAACAGGCAAAAGGGTACGTCCGCCCCCAATTTTTCCCCCAGGGAAAACAACTCCCTTTCCGTCAAACCCAGTTCCCAGACGACATTCAAACCTTTTAAAGTAGCTGCTGCATCGGAGGAACCACCGGCCAGCCCCGCCGCCACAGGGATGCTTTTCTGTAAATTTATCCTTACGCCGTGTCGGCAGCCGGTGTAATCCCTGAGTAGAACAGCCGCCCGGTATACAATGTTTTCCGGGCCGGTGGGAATATCCCCGGAATCGGAGTCTATAACAATTGCACCGTCGTTAGCGCCGACAAGAGTCAGGCAGTCATGCAGCCCCACGGATTGCATCAGCATCTCAACCTCGTGGTAGCCGTCCGCACGCAGACCTTTTATCCCCAGGGTAAGGTTAATTTTGGCGTATGCTTTGAGTTCCATTTTATTCTTCCCTTTTTTACTGTTAATATTTGCTTCGCAAATAGATATTCCTGCCGGCATGAAGCTCATGTACAGGGGTTAATATAAACATATCGTAGAAAGGAGGTGATTACATGCCGTCCAATGTAAGCAAATGCGGCATTGAGGAGTGTCATTACAACAACAATTTTGAATGCCATGCCGACGGCATTCAAGTGCTGTCCAGCGGCACCAAAAAAGTAAAAAAATCCGCCCATACCATGTGCGATACCTTTATACCAAAACAATCCTAAGCAGTATTCTACTCTAAGGAAAGCCATTGCAAACCGTATGTTTGCAATGGCTTTCCTTTGCCGGCCCGGTACCTTCCGGTTTGATGCACATACAATATTTATAGTACAGAGGTCAGGGGACACACCTCTAAAAAGGTCAGGGGACACACCTCCATTTGGAGCCTGGCTTTGGGGTCGGAGGAATGTCCCCAACTAATGCCTGGCTCTAGGGTCAGAGGAATGTCCCCAACTTAAAACCTAATCAATCGACGAAGACAAAAAGGAGCTGATTAGATGAGTGAGGAAATCCGCGTCATGGACGCGGGAACCCATCTGACCATAAGCACTGCCCACCGCCAACTGCTGTTTTTCCAGGGCGACAGGTCCCCCCGGCAATTTCCGGTGGCGGTGGGTAAACCCTCTACGCCCACCCCCCCTGGAGACTACACCATCGTCAATAAAATCATGAATCCGGGGGGAATGCTAGGTACCCGCTGGATGGGACTTAGTATTCCAAACGGGGTATACGGCATCCACGGCACCAGTAACCCCGCTTCCATAGGCACGTACGCCTCGGCGGGCTGCATAAGAATGTATAATCATGATGTGGAACAGGTTTTTCCCCTGGTCGTCATTGGTACGCCGGTGCATATTACCGGCGGTCCCCTGAGTAGTAATAACCCTTCAACGAAACCGGCAGCAGGAGACGGTGGTAAAACCTATACAGTTCAGCCCGGCGATACCCTGTGGCAAATATCCTTGCGCTTCGGGGTCTCCCTGGACGCCCTGATCCAGGCCAATAACCTTGCCAACCCGGACATACTGCAAAGCGGGCAAATAATAAACATACCGTAAGCTTTGCTTAACACTACAGCGTAATTTAAAGGTTAGCGGAGCCATGGGGACGGTTATAAGGTACGGGGACATACCTTAATCGGGAAGACGATGGAACCGTCCCCGTGGCGTAGCGGCTAAGCAAACTATTCCTTCAAAATAAGCCAGGCGCCGCCGGCCATCAAAAGTGTTCCGGCCACCCTGCACCAGTTGAAGGGCAGCTTATTCATACCGAAGAGCCCCAGGCTGTCAATCAGGCCTGCCGTAAAAACCTGCCCCAGAATGATGGCCGTAGTGGCCGGCGCCACCCCCACCTTGGGAATGCTGCAAATAACTCCATAGGTTATGATCACTCCGAGAATGCCGCCCAGGTATAGATACCAGGGAACCTGGCTGAGGGCAGAAATGCTTCCGCTCCCCAGGCGAAAAACAAAAAGCATCAGGGACAGCAGTGTCAGGCCGACTAAGTTCACCACGAAAACTGTTTCCAGTAGACCAATTTTCTTGCCCAGTGCCGAATTCATGGTACCCTGCAAGGCCATGGTGACCCCGGCCAGGGCTGCGATAAAAAGGGCTATAATCCTTACACTCAACAGTATCACCTGCAGCCGCTAATATATAGGACCGGGCTAATCGCCCGGCCCTATATAATTTGCTGCATAAATAATAAATATATACACATCAATTGGGGACATTCCTCCGACCCCAAAGCCACACCGATCGGGGACATTCCTGTCCATTTAGGAATACCCAAACTTCAGCAGGTGTGTCCCCTTTCCTTGTTCGGTGTGTCCCCTTTCCTTATTACCCCAGCCGCTTATCCCATACCAGCATCCCACCGCCGGTCCCCGGCGCACTTTCCGGGTTAAAGTCAGGCTCGGGCCCGTAATTTGCTTTGACCAGCGGCCCGCTCCTGCCGCTCCCTGCTTGCCGCGGGCCGGGTTTTTCTTCCCTGCCATCCGGTGCCCTGGTATTTTCCCCCCCGGGGTCCTCCGGCTTTGCTACCGCTTCCGCAACCCTGCGGGGTTTAACCGCCTCCGCCGGACCCGGCCCGGCAGTACCACCCTGGCGCCTAACCTGTTGTGCCGGGGGGGAGGCCGGGCGTGGGTTGTTCATCATGCCGGCCAGTAAATTCATCAGCAGTGCCTGATCAGGCCGCTGGCCCTGGTTACCCAGCAAGCTCATCAATAAGGCAGGGTTCAAGCCACCCACGCCACCGGGATTGTTGAATTCCTGGTCCGGCCCGCCCTGCATGCGCTGCGTCATCAGGGTTGTAAGCAGGGTGGTCAGGAGCGGATCGGTGCCTCCCTGGCGGCTCATGGCCACCGATCCGGCTGCCTCCACATGCTTGTTCATTACACTGATGATACCGAATAAATTGACCAGCCCCAGCATCAGCATTATATCTTCCGGTCCGGACTCCTGCCGGGACTGGTAGGCCAGAATTTTATCCAGTATGCTTTCCATAAGGTTGGCATTTCGGTTATCCATTTAACCTCTCCCCTCCTGCTGGCCGGATCCGGCCAGATATATACAGTAACAATATTTACCTTGGGATCATAAAATACATTAATTAATGATCACTGAGGAGGTGTAATTTTGGTCGATCCCAGAGGTGGTATGCACCCCCTGATGGTCCCCTTGCTGCTGGCCATGACGGGCAACAATACCGATATTGACAAGCAACTGGCGGAGCTGGCTAATTTCATCCAATCCACCCAGGCCGCCGTCCAGTCCCTCCGCTCGGGAATGGAAACCTTTCATGCCGGCCTGAATAAAATCAGCCGGCCTCCGGCTCCATCTCCGGCTAAACCGGACTCAGGTCAGAATGCCAAGTCTGACACCAATGAGGGGGGATTTTCGCCGGACACCAAATTTTCCGGTCCAAACGATAAGGTAACTTTTACAGACAAAGCCGGTACAAACTAAAAAATACGGCTCTATGTACGTAAAGACGCGATGTCAGCTGACGTTGCCGGCGGCTGCCGGCCCTCCAGCATCCTTCACATCCCCCGGCTGCTCAGGCTCCCCTTCCACTCCGGGCGGCCCTCCGGCTGCCCGGGGCCGGTTTTTCATAAGATGGTTAAGCATGCCCATTAAAGCCGAAGGATCCAGTGCATTCCCCCCGCCTGCTTCTCCTCCAGCCGTTTTACTTGCCGCCCCCGGGGCTGAGGCTGCCTCCGGCATTTCCTTGCCTGTCCCTTCTCCCAGACGCCGGTTGATAATATCAATAAGCCCCATTAAATTCACCAGGCTCATCATCACCAGCAAATTTCCGGAACCCATGGTCCTGGCGGAGTCAGTCTGCAGCAGCTGGAACAGAGTGTTTTCCAGGCTGGTTTCGTTGAAACCAGTTTCCGGCATAATTATCCCCCTTTACAAATCTTAATTTCTCCCGCCGGAGTTCTCCTCCGGCAAAAATGGGTCGTAAACAAAACATACACTCTTCTCACAATACTTACTGGTAAATGTATGCCCGCAGCAGCGTTAATTTACCTGCAGGCAAAAAAAAAGCTGTTCCACGTGAAACAGCTTTTTTTTAATAGATTAGTCATCTGATGCACACCAAGGAGGCGTCGTCAATCACAACAAAGCAGGCGGTATTGCCGGCCTCCGGCCTGAAGGCTATAAACACCTGGGCGTAAGACACATCCTCCGGCGGCGGGCCGGCGTCGAAGCAGAACTGGGTGAAGGAGGAGCCGATGCTGGAGTCATTCCACTCATGCTGTAAATTGGCCAGTACATTCCCTCCAGCATCATAATATACTACGCTGGCGGTGACTATGAAATTACATACCGGTGTGACACCCAAAAGGGTGCCCCTCCTGGCCCAGAAGCAGAGGCGGTAGGAGTGACCCTGCGTAATCTTTCTCACAATCTGGAATACCGCCGCCTGAACGTTTACGTTTAACCCCAACCGGGCCGCGAAGCTGCCACTATGCGGATTGTCGGAAACCCTTAATACGTTGACTGCTCCCCAGACCACAGGGATATCGCCGATCCACTGCTCGAAACTGGGGTCCCGAAGCAGATTGGCCTTGGGACACTCTTCCATGGGCGGGCAGACAGCAATGAATATCTGGCGCTCCTCCACCACCTTGACTCTGACCACGATTATGCCGATCTGCTGCAGCCTGCTGGGCCTTACCAGGTCCCAGGTTATATCCACCTTGGATTTGTGAAACATGGCCACTACGTCGTCTACATCTATTACAGGTTCCGGCTCGTCAAGTTCGATCATTTTGGTGAAGGGAATATCCTCACCCACGTGCATTACCTGGTCATTCTGATTTACATAGTATATCTGCTTGTGCAGGGTACCGTGAACGATGACCTTTTTCACTAAGGCGCGGCCGGGCTTCTCGCAGCAGTGATGGGGCCATTTTTTGCTAAAGCTGATGGACCAACTGGACTCGTCCTCGTGGATGAATACCGGATCAGCCTCCAGATCCTGGACCCAAACGTCAATGTGGTCCACTTTTTTGGCCAGTTCCGGCATGTGCATGGTACTATCCACCTCCACCTGGGCTTCCACATCAGCCAGCACGAGGGGGAGTTTAACCTTCATGCACCTCAACATTTCCGGTACGGGCATGTTAAACTCTATTGGCATGACTTCTCTGCCTCCTTATATATGAATATTTATTAACCTTTGGGAACACAGGGCACCTTTACAACCATTCCCGGCCTGATGTCATTGGGATTGGCTAGTTGAGGATTAACCTCTTTCATTTCGGCCAGCGATGCGCCATATGTCCTTCCAATGCTGTACAGGGTATCTCCCGACTTGACTATATAATCGAACGTTCCACCCGGCGGACAGGGCGTGGTGGTAACCGGCGCCTGGGTGGTAGGCACAGAAGTAGATGTCACTATTTGGCGCTGCATTGACTCGGTCACCCGAGCGGTAACTTTTATTACCAGTTCCACATGTATATGGCAGCTTTCATAGTAGGAGTTTAGAAACTCCGCATCCACCTTAACATCCACGTCCATGCCTTCCCGGGCGCCCATAACTTCCACAAAGGTATTGAAATTTACCCGCCTGTGCATGGCATGCACGGGCTGATCGGGTAAAGCCGCCACGTAAACAATCTGGACATCCACAAAACCCTTGATAATTATTTTGTCCCTGAGAATCTTTTTCTCGGTAATCTTTGTTTCATCCACTGTGGTATCAAGTACTTTTTGAACATCGGGCTTGGGCTCCGGGGTACTGAAAGTGTCCTTTACCACCACCTGTTGTGTGCCTTCGCCCACCAGCGAATCAACCCGGAGCATAGTGAGAGTAGGCTCGACACTGCAATTTCTGATATTGGTAATGACTTTAACCTTCCGAGACTCCACCACATTGGCGGTCAGCTTCAATACTATATCTGCCTGCAGTTGATCAGGGTCGTCGCCCCCTGCCATATCCACGTCGACATTTTCCACCATCACGTTAAAGCGGACATCCATGTCCTGCATGGCCCCGGGCACATCAACAAAGTCGCTGAATTTGAAGGTGTGGTGCAACTGGTGCACGGGCTGGTCGGGAAGCATGCCCACATACAGCACCTGCAGGGTAACAGTACCGTCAAAGATTACTTTATTCCTAAGTACCCTGGTCTCCGTGATTTCCACTTTGGCGTCCACGTCAAGTATTTTCTCCACCGGAGGTTTTTCTTCGGGAACGTCAAATACGTCCGATATGATTACCTGCCTGCTGTTGCTACCCACCACATGGTCCACGTCTATGGTCTCGGTATCGCAGGTGCACCCGGAGGGGCACTGGGTGATAACGTCCAGATCCTGCACTTCGGTAACCTTGACCATTACTTCCAGCACGGCCGATACGTCAAAGTCCCGGGGATTTTTCCTGGCCCGGACAATACTGACGTCTTCCACCGTAACGTTGACGTCAACATCCATTCCCGGCATGGCGCCGGGGACATCCACGAAAGTGGTAAATTTCAACTGGTCGTGAAAGTGGTGCACCGACTGTGCAGGCTCGAATGCCACATATACAACCTGTATGTTAATAGTTCCTTCGACCACTACTTTGTCCGGCAGCACTTCAGTTTTCTTCACACTTACCGTTTTATCCGTGGACAAAACTTTTTCCACATCCGGCTTGGCATCGGGCACGGAAATTTTGCCGCGGACCACAGTCTGCACCGTATTCTCACTAATCACCATGTTGACCCGGAGCCTTTCCGTACCAGGTGCTACGGTTGGTGCTACGGTTGGTGCTACGGTTGTGTCCATTCAATCTTCCTCCTTTCAAGACATTCTATATTAATATATGAGGGTGTCCGGCAAATGTGCCTGATAAGGTTTACTGCCGAGTAAAAAATGCTTATTATCCCCTGCTTTCTCCAACATTCCCGCATCCCCCAAATAAATCCTGACAAAAGAATATATTTACTCTTTCATTAAAAAATGCTACGGAACGGATTGTTATTTGGTTAAAAATGAAACCAATAATGGATTAATATGGTTTTGTATGCAAATAAAAGAAGAGGACCTTTTCAGATCCTCTTCTAAGTACTTATATATAGCTGTGTCTTAACCTATAAACATCTGCACGAACATCTTGCCATAGGGTCCGCCGTTTACTATACCGATGCCAACTTCTTTGAAACTGCTGTTCAATATATTGGCCCGGTGTCCGGATGAATTCATCAGGTTGGTATGGGCGGTATTCACGTCCGGCGCCCCCGCCAGGTTTTCACCAGCGGTGTAGTAACTAATGCCGAATTGCTTCATCATGTCAAAGGGACTGCCGTATGTTGGCGAAGTATGACTGAAATAATTTTTGTCAATCATGTCCTTGGCCTTAAGACGGGCCACGCCGGCAAGTTTGAGATTTACTTTGAGCGGCGACAGTCCTGCTTTAACCCGCTCGGCATTGACCAGATCCAGCATCTTTTGCTCGTCCGCATTCAGGCTTGAGGCGTTGGGGTCCGGCTGTGGTTGTGGCTGTGGCTGTGGCTGTGGAGGCTGCCCGCTTCCCCCGGTGCCAGCCGTTCCGTCACCTGTAAAGATCTCCACCACATATACATAGGATCCCTTGGTGGCAATGCCTACTCCCACTTTATTATATTTAGCGCTGACGATATTGGCCCTGTTGCCGGAGGATTTCATCAGTGCCGCGTGAGCTCTGGCAACTGATGTGGACAAAGCCAGGTTTTCACCGGCATACTTGCATTCAACCCCGAATTGCTGCAGCATATTACCCAGGCTTCCGTAGGTGGGAGAAGTATGCCCGTAGTAATTGTTTTGAACCATATCCAGGGCTTTCAGTCCGGCCAGTTGAGCAAGTTTGGCGTTTTCTTGCAGCGCCGGCACCCCTGCGCCGGACCTTTCCTTGTTAATCAGTTGAATCATTAACTGGGCATCACCTGATTGTGACGAAGAGTTGCTTAAACCCTGCACCCCTTTAACGCATGATGGTGCTGCGGCATTCCGGGAGAACAGCCTGTCCACAAGCTGGTTCTGTAAAGCCGCTGCCGGATAACAGGCCTGCTCAGTGGCCGAAGACCCGGTGTTTGACAGTAGCGGAACGCATTGTGAGCCGGCAACTATTTGCGGTGCTGCACAATTTGCAGCGGATACGGTAGCCGCGGGCGCAGCCGATGCCCCTAAAGCAAAGGAAAACACCAGCAATAACGCCATGATGCAGGTAACAACAGTTCTGGATCTAATATTCACGGCAAAACCCCTTTCTTTTTACGCTTCCGGAGTTAGCTGACGGGTTCGGTAAAAAGACAAAACCTACCATAAATACTTATGGATTCACCCCATAGAATTGGTTCCTCCGTACCCAAAAACTTTTTATTTTGGGATTCAGCGATTTTTACGCACATCTCTCCCTTTCATACAAACTGTGTCTGAACAACCATAGCCTGTACAATCAGGAAAGATTGCACAGGCTAATATTAGCAAATGGTAATTCCAAGTGGCAAATACATTATTTTATCTTTATCTACATTTTTTGCAAATACAACAGCCTCTAAATTACGATAACACCATATAACACCATATAACCACCAGTTGGAATATAATACCATAGCTGCTGCAAATATAAGCGGGCATAACACAAAAAACAAGCGGGCGGGTATATTTTGCCGGAACAACCCGGCCCGCCGTTTCAATGAGGCGAATATAGTACCGCGCCAAGGCCTTCGGTAAGGGCCAGGCATTCCAGTATTTCATTATCCTCAAAAAAGCTGGTAATAATGAACAGCCCTTTTTTGAAAGATTTCTGAAAGCGCTTAACCATAAGTTCATCAACGTTATTTATTTCCAGACCCAGAGCCGGCCCCCTGATGACAAGCTTATAACGACCGTCTGGCTGCCTCACGAACATTACCCTGTAAGGCACCATCCCCGGCCCCTTAACCATCCTTTCAATGGCACCCATGTAACGGCGTACTGTTTTTATAGCTTCGGCCCTGTTATTTAGCCTGGGGCCGATAGCCGGTATATCTTCTCCCAGCAAGGCCATGGCGACCTCCCTGGATTCAGGCTCATAATCAACCATGGCTACCTCCCCCGAAAAACCGCCGGTGGCCTTAAAGCAGGACATACTAAACGGGGTATTCATTTATTAAAATCTTACTTCCAGCGCGGATAGAACATTGTTTATCTGATTGAATATGGTATATTTTTCCGAGCCCGCAAATAGCAAACCAACCGCCCGTCTTTCCTGATCCAGTACCAGTGATCCGCTGTCGCCCCCCTGTGATTTCATGTCACAAACCACCTGATCAGAAAACACGCCGTACTCGCTATCGTTCAACTGAACTTGCAGCGACGCCCCCAGGGCGGTAACTTCTCCCAGTGAAAGACCACTGCTGCGGCCGCTTTTCTGAACCTTATCCTCAATTTCCACCTTTTTAACACCCTCAACCCTGCCAATTTCCAAAATATCGTCATCGATCATGTCCGGCCTGACAGGGCGGGCCAAGGCGGCGTCAATTATATTGGCGGTGTTGCGGTACTTTATAAATTTCATTTCGTAATTGGGCCTGAACAGCCGGATTAAGGCGTTGCCCGCAGTGGCCACTCCTGCGGCTATCGGGCACTGTGACTCACCAGCGTTACGTTGCAACGGCACGTACTTGAGCAACGTGGCAATTTGATCCGCTTCTTTGCCACCATCGAAGGCTCCAGGCTGATATATGGGGTCACCTATTTTTGCCCGGCCGTCCTTTCCGTCGGTGGCATTGGCCAGTATGTGGTTATTACTCAGGATAAGTTTCTCTCCGGTTTTTAAATCACGCACCACCGCGCCGAATGTACCGGCTGTAATCTTATAGTGTCCGATACTCATGCCCGGCACTGCCGGCCGGGCCTTGTCGGTACGGATATCCAGCAACCTTACCGGACCGGTTTCTATAACGTCCGTGACCACACCGTTCACGGTGGGGGGTATTAAATGATCCCGGTGCAGTTCACCCTCGGCCTCTTTCTTTTCTACAAACACGATCAGTGCCGGCTGCCTGGTGCGCTCCATTCCAACCTGTTTATAACCCACTCCCACACCTATTACATTTTTCTTTCTTAATAGATCATTACGGAATTTTTTCAGGGTTCTGAAAAGCCTTTCCATTAAAACCCCTCCTTGACGTCCTTCAAGCCATCATATGCCCAACGTCAGGAAAGGGTTACGGCATCAGCTTTTTGAGTTAATAAGGGGATTTTGGTACGCCCAGTCTGTATTTTCCCCGGGTTTCCAGGCCGCCGATACCGTCAAAACCGGTAATGGTACCGGCGATTATTTCCTTTAAAGCAATGGGGTCAAAAATAGATGTATAGGCGATTTTTTCCATTACAAAAACAGGATCGTAGGCATGAATGAGCACTCTTTTAGGGGAACTGGCGAAATTGGCGCCGGCTTCCAGCAGCCCCTCATAATAAGATTGGCAGGCCCCAGCGAAAATAATAAGATCGTCCAGATTTTTTTCAAAGGTACGGGCAATTTTTACAGCGTCAATAAAATGTTTTGAGTTATGGTATGTGTTGATATCCCGGAAATTACTGGCATCCTTGATCAGGCCGTCATGTCCGGTAAGCACCAGCAGGTCCGGCCTGTGTTTAACCAGTATTTCCATCAGCGCTCCGGCCTGCTTTTCCTCCTCAACGTGATATCCGTGACAGGGTATGTTTAATTGTTTGTATGTGGTCATGCAAAGGTCCAGATATTCCTTGTCCCCGTCAATGTGCACCAGGGAGCCGGGCAAATCAAAACTTTCTATCTCCTCATGGTTGCCCTGGGTTGCCCTTTTCAGTCTCACCAGCCGTTCCATATCCCTGCGCTTAAATACCTGCTTTTGCCGCTCAAGATTACATTTGGCGCAGTTATGCCAGAAAGAAGAGACCTGACCGGAATCGATTTTACACAAGTCGTCCACCGGCGCCGTTGCCTTCAGGCGCAGGTCCAGACCTTTCAGCCTTGAATATTCAACGCCATTTTCAACATAAACCCGTGTGACCTTGAAGTAAATATCACAGCCGTAAGAAACGCGACCCACCACATCGCCTACTTTTATTGACGCCATTAGGAGTTACCCCCTTAAAATTTATATTTACATCCTATGGAAATGGGTGGCAAAATGTGAAAACTGCCTATAAATATAAAAAACCACCCCTCGAGCGGCTCACCTAAGAATGATTCTTTTTGCTTAAAGACAATATTTATTTGGTTATAAAGAACACTATTTTATGTTCTATACACCAGCCGGTTACCTTGCGGGTAGAATATAAAATAGGATTTGATCTCTCCAATAAGATGTGATAAAATATAAACAAATTGAACATAATAGACATAATAGACATAATAGACAACCTAATTGAAAGGGGTTGGAATCATGAGTGTCAATGTTTCTGCAAGTGATGCCAAGCAAAAATTCGGGCAGATCATCGATGCCGCTCGCATTTCTCCGGTCGTCATCAATAAGTCCGGAAAGCCTAGTGTCGTCATGATTTCTATCGAGCGGTTTGAGGAACTGCAGGCCATGGAAGATGCTTACTGGATTGCCCAGGCGGAAGCCGGTATCACAAGCGGTTTTTTGGGACAAGAGAAGGCTGCCAAAGTATTAAAGGAGAAGCTGGATGTCTAAGAACTACGTGCTGGACATGACCAATAAAGCCTTCAAATACCTGGAAAGCCTTGAAAACAAGCAGTGCAAGCAAGTAGCGATAAAGATGCTTTCCTTGCTCCGTAACCCGTACCCCAACGATTCCGAACTGTTGAGGGGACATAGCAGATACCGGCGGGTGGATATTGGTGAATACCGTATTATCTATGTTGTAGAGGATAATGTTATTCAAATCTTAGCAATTGGTCCAAGAAATGATGACGCAGTATATAAGCGATTCTTATGATGTGACAAATACCACCAGAGCAGACCTTTCTACTTGTCTAATTGATAAACTATAAAAAAGCACACTGCAGACCGCATAAATCAGTCATTTTGTATGCTTATCGGCAACGCTGGAGGCCCCGAAAGCCTCCGGTTTTATTTTGGCCTGGAAGCCGCTGCCGGTGACCATGCCCACCACTTCACGGATCAAATCCCTGGTTTCCCCCTGTTTACCCACATCTATGTGTATTTCCACTTCAAGATCATCCAGGCCGCTCTCAGCCAGGTAATTGGCGATCATTCCTCCCAGTTCCAAACTAAGGGCCGTTTCATAAAATATCTTTTGACGCAGGCTCTTTATTTTCCTCTGGAGCTTTTTCCGGTAGTAATAACGCGCACCTTTCCCCAGCCGGTGTATCACCACGGCAGTAATAAAGCAAGTTTCACTTTTAACCTGGGAGTCCGAACCAATAATGAGTTTGTACGAAGAAGTGGGCAGTCCGATGATAAACTGGGAAATGTCCGCCATCATCTGCTCAAAGGTAATTCTACCTCTGGTGGGGCTTACAAAATACAAAATGCCTGCGCCTCCCCAACATTAAGCCGGTATTTGAATAAACCATTGCTTTTCATGCCTTATAGTGTAAAGGTATTCGTCCATATCCGCCTGTGACACCCTGCCAAAAGAGTTGTTAGCTATCCAGGGGAAAAATAATTATAAAACTGTTTTGTTACCTCCGCGAACTCGTCCAGGGAAAGGGTTTCCCCCCTGCGAACAGGATTAATCCCCGCAGCATTAAGAATATCAGTCAATTCTTCCCGGTTCAGGGATTTAAAGGTGCTGCCCAGAGCGTTAAGGATAGTTTTTCGTCGCTGTCCAAAAGATCCTCTTACCACCCTGAAAAACAAATCCTCGTCCGGCACATCCACCGCCGGCTTATCCCTCTTACTCAGCCTGACTATGGCGGAGTCAACTTCCGGCCGGGGTATAAAAACTGTCCGGGGTACCCGGAAGAGATATTCCACCCGGGCATGGTAGCCCACAGCCACCGTCAGGGAACCGTAATCCTTCCCCCCGGGCGGGGCGCCAAGCCTACGGGCAACCTCCTGCTGAATCATGATCACCATCAGTCTATAGTTGAAACCGCCGTTCAAAATGTGCATAATCAGAGGCGTGGTTATATAATATGGCAGGTTAGCCAGTATAACATAGGGCTTTTGACCCCCGCTTACGTTCCGGTCACCATAAACAAGCCTGTCGAAATCAACTTCCAGGGCGTCCCGGTTAACGATTTCCACGTTTCCGTTTCCGGACAGTGTTTCCCCGAGAACTGGAACCAGATTCCGGTCAATTTCCACCGCAATCACTTTTTCGGCGGCTTCCGCCGCCGCCATGGTAAGAACACCCAGGCCCGGACCAATCTCTACCACTGTATCGTCTCCGGCCAGTCCGGCGGATCCCACTATTTTATTAACTATGTTGCCATCCACCAAAAAATTCTGCCCCAGGCTCTTGCGGCAGTGTAAATGATGTCTGGCCATGAGTCCCTTTACCAGGGAGGGTGTGGCAAGATCGGGCATATTGCGCCTCCGGGGTTCTATGGCTATGTTCTTAAAAAGCATTTTATACTATTTTTTTCATTTGCTCTATAGTTTAAACAAAAAAGTAGGAGAGCTTTGCTCTCCTACTCAAGAATATACATGTTCACCCGGCGAACTCCCCAGCGCCTGGCATTGGATTCGGATTCAAGGAACACATCCACCCTGTTACCTTTGATGGCCCTTCCCTTGTCGGCTGCCACGGCCTGACCGTAACCGTCGATGTACAATTTTGTCCCGAAGGGAATTACACTGGGATCAACGGCCACCAGACCGTAGCGCGGGGCCTTGCCTGACGCCGTGTTGCGGCCTGTATAGGTGTATGCCGTAGCCACCACCTCCATGGCCCGGCTGAACCTCAGGTCCATGCCACCTCTGGAAACGGTTTGCCCGCTACCCACCTGCACTATTCCAATCACCGGCCCGGTAACGGTTTTTCTTTCAATCAGTTTGCGCTCCACCACCTGGCTGTCATGGTAAGTCACCCTCCAGCGCTGAAGCTCCGTGCCGTTAACGCCTTTTTTCAGCACTCTGGTTATACCCCGGGCCATCTGGGGGTTGGTTTCCCTTTGCACGGCATAGGGAATGGAAACATTTGTTAATTCCTCGGTGGTCCGGACCCTGGTCACCTTGATTTTTGTAGCTTCCGTGATTTCTTGCGTTAGTTCCGGCGTCACCATGTCTTTTTCGCCCAAACTGATTTCCTTTTCCTTTAGGGCTTCCTCCACCGTAACCGCCGTGGTATCATACTCCACTACTTTCCCGTCCGCATTAACCGTCACGTGGTGCGATCTGAGCACCACCACCCTTACGCCTTCTATAAGTTTTTCTCCCGCAGCCGGAATTACTTTGTCCCTGGAACCGATTACTATATCATTTTCTTTTAATAGTTCTCCCACCGTGGAAGCCATACTCTTTAATTCCGTTTCCTTCCCGTCCACGGAAAGGGTAACGGTCTTCCTGGCCCAGGCAAATCCGGCGAAGACAATGCCCGCAAGGAGCAGTGCAATCGCCAGTACAATTATCGCTGCGGGGGGCGTGGTGAGGAATGGTCTTTTTACCGGCTGTCCGTTTTCTTTTCCGGCAGACGGTGTTGGGGAATCAAGCTTTAACATGTTTAAAAACCTCCTTAACCGCGCAGGCCCCTATACGCCTTTTTTCCTTCGTGCTCTAATTTAATAATTCTATTCTCCTCCTCCTTTTCCTGCCGCAACCCACCCAAAAGTATTGTCGAACCTCCATTAAAGGTTGCCGGCAACCGTAAAGTAACCTCAAGTTGTTGGTAGTGGCGGAAAAAAGTTCCTTTTGGCAAGGAACTTTTCTGCCCCTGTAACACCTTGGGGCACGCGTATTTTTGGCTATAAAACAGATATATGTATCCTTTGAAAAAATAATGACACTGATGGTCGAAAACTTTTTAAAAATTTTTTCCGGCAGGAACTGCGGGCCTGCCCAAATCCCTACCCTGACACTAAAAGGAAAGGGGACACACCTCTCTTTGGAGCCTGGCTCTAGGGTCAGAGGAATGTCCCCAAAAAAAGCGGGCCCGCTTTTATTTGCGGACCCGCTTTAAATTTGCATTGTAACCATCAGGGCAGTACCCTAAAATTCCACGCCTTTCTGGGCTTTTATGCCACTGGCATAGGGGTGTTTGATTTCCCTCATCTCGGTTACCAGATCGGCTTTTTCTATAACCCTTTCCGTGGCATTGCGCCCGGTAAGCACGAGGTGTAGGATGGCCGGTTTCATTTCTATCAATTCCAGCACTTCCTCCTCGCTCACCAGCCCGAAACCCACGGCATAATTTATTTCGTCCAGGATGATCATATCATAGCGGCCAGAGGTAATTTCCTCCCTGGCCCGGGCAAGAGCCTCCCGGGCAGCCTGGCGGTGCCCGGCCATTTTATCACCTTCCGCATCCCTGATAAAACCCTCGCCCATGGCCATTATTTCAAAGCCGGGCATCTTTTCGGCAGCTTTAAGTTCGCCGTAGCCGCTGCCTCCCTTGATAAACTGCAGCATCAGTATCTTCAGCCCCTGCCCCCAGGCCCTCAGGGCCATACCCATGGCCGCAGTGGTTTTGCCCTTGCCGTTGCCGGTATTAACAATAACCAGTCCCCTGGCCTCAGCCATAATTGCACACCCCTTAATTCAATTATTATATTGCATTGGGCAGGCCGAATATGGCCCGGGCATTTTTGATGACCGAGGCGGCCAGTTCCGCCGGCGCCATCCCCCGCAGGGCCGCTATTTCTTCAACCACATAACGCACATAGGCTGGCTCATTTCTCTTGCCCCGCTTAGCCTGGGGGGTCAGGAAGGGGCAGTCCGTTTCCGTGAGCAGACGGTCCAGCGGTAATTTGGCGGCAATGTCTTTAAGCTTTGAAGCGTTGGGAAAGGTGACCGGTCCGGCTATGGAGATGTAAAAGCCCATGGCCAGGCACAGTCTGGCCATTTCCCAGCTGCCGCTATAGCAGTGTATCACCCCACCCCTGCTGCCCAGGCCGTCTTTTTTTAAAATGTCCATTAAATCCCCTTGCGCATCCCTGTTGTGAATAACCACCGGCAGATCCAGATCCCGGCACAGGGCCAGTTGTTCCCTGAATATTTTCTGCTGCACCGGCCTGGGGCTCAAATCCCGGTAATAGTCCAGCCCTATTTCCCCTATGGCCACCACCCCGGGACGGCCTGCCAGTTCACCCAGCCTGGTCAAATAATCATCCGGCACATCCTCCGCATCATGGGGGTGTACCCCCGCCAGGGCATAGATAAAGGGATACTGCTCCGCGAGCTGAGCGGACCTTGCAGAGGAGGGCAGGTCAAAGGAAGCGTTGACGATAATCTGCACCCCTTCTTCCCTGGCCCGTGCAATTACCTCCTCCCGGTCCCCGCCAAACTGCTTAATATCCAGGTGGGCATGTGTATCCACCAGGACAGGTTTTTGTTCATCCATATTTCCAGTCAATCACTTCACCTCACTAATTACTGGTCAAAAGTCTAAAGTCTAAAGTCCAAAGTCTAAGGTCTAAGGCACTGTTCCGTCACAGTCATATTTTAAAGCAACATATTGTGTCTATAACATGTTGAATTCACTATATGTTGTGCTAAAATCTACTTAGTCGGAACCCCGAAGTCAAAGGTTCCCAGTTCTCACTGACTTTTGACATTCGACCTTTGACTTTTGACTTTTTGATCTATTCCAACACACTGGGGTCTATCCTGGGGAACAGGGCCTCGCCCCGTCCCAACTTAAGTTCCGCAGGCAGCAGCCCCCAGCGCAGTGATTCCCAGGTATACAGGTCCGGCCGGTCCGCTATGCCCAGCATGGACCATACCTTGGGCGCCATCAGAGGCATGAAGGGGATGGTCAGAACAGTAATGAATCTGACACTTTCGGCCAGATTATACAGCACCGTGTTCAGCCGATGGGACATATTAGGATCCTTGGCCAGCACCCAGGGGGATGTTTCATCCACGTATTTGTTGGCCCGGGATACCAGGCGCCAAAGAGTGCCCAGGGCGTTAGACAGTTCTCTTTTGTCCATCATCTCTTCCACCGCAGCCGGGCTTGCCACCGCCAGCTCAATAAGTTCCCCGTCCGGCCCCTCCGCCGGGCCCGGCCCCTTCAGACTGCCCTGAAAATATTTTTGTACCATCCCAAGGGTGCGGCTGACCAGATTGCCCAGGTCGTTGGCCAGGTCCTTGTTAATCCTGTTTACCAGCGCTTCCTCGGAATAGTAGCCGTCGGATCCGAAGGGTAATTCCCTGAGCAGATAATAACGGATGGCGTCAACACCGTATTTGTTAATTAGCTCCAGAGGGTCCACTACATTGCCCTTGGATTTGCTCATTTTACCACTGTCCAGCAGCAGCCAGCCATGACCCAGCACCTGTTTGGGCAGGGGCAAATTGGAGGCCATCAGTATGATGGGCCAGATCACTGTGTGGAAGCGGACGATATCTTTGCCCACCAGATGAACGTCCGCCGGCCAGAATTTTTTATACAGGCTATCGTCCTCCGTACCGTAGCCCAGTGCGGAGATGTAATTGGTAAGTGCATCCACCCAGACGTAAATGACATGCTTGGGATCGAAGGGAACGGGAATGCCCCAGTCAAAGGTGGTCCGGGAAACACACAGATCCTCCAGGCCGCTTTTAATGAAACTGATCATTTCGTTGCGGCGGGATACCGGCTGAATGAAATCGGGGTTATCCTCGATATGTTTTAGCAGTCTGTCTGAGTATTTGGACATCCGGAAAAAATAGCTCTCTTCTTGCAACAATTCCACACCCCGGCCACAGTCCGGGCAGTTGCCGTTATCCAGGCGGCTTTCAGTCCAGAAGGCCTCGCAAGGCGTGCAGTACCAGCCCTCATAACTGGCCTTATAGATGTCCCCCTGGTCGTACAGCCTTTGGAATATAGCAGACACCACCTTTTTATGCCTGTCCTGGGTGGTGCGTATAAAATCGTCATTGCTTATTTCCAGCCTTTCCCACAGGTTTCTGATACCGGACACAATGTTATCCACATATTCCTTGGGAGTCTGGTTCTTGGCCCGGGACACCCGCTCAATTTTTTGCCCGTGTTCATCGGTGCCGGTCAAAAACCAGACCTCGTGGCCGGTCAGCCTTTTAAACCGGGCCATGGCGTCCGCCGCCACGGTGGTATAGGCGTGGCCTATATGCAGGTTATCGCTGGGGTAATAAATTGGAGTGCTGATGTAAAAAGTTTTTGCCTTGCTCAATTATTACCATCCTTCCTTTGTCGAGGTCAGGGGACACACCTCCAAATAGGTCAGGGGACACACCTCTATTTGGGGCTAGACTTTGGGGTCGGAGGAATGTCCCCAACTTATGCCTGACTCTGGGGTCGGAGGAATGTCCCCAATTAATAATAAACCTCCGCCCCGACACTGTCAGGGACGGAGGTTTTCCGCGTTACCACCCTAGTTTACCCTTACCTTGCGGTATAGGGCCTCAACAGGTACGGGAGCAAAACTCCGATACCTTAAGCGCTTTAACGGAGCTTATCCCGTTTTTACCTACCGGCCCTGCCGGCATAGCCGGGGACTTTGGGCAAAAAAACTCCGGGGCCATGTTCCACCGGCTGGACCGACGGGCTCCCACCTTACCCCGCTCTCTGGACGGATTACCCGGTATACTCTTCCCCATCAAAGTCATCTGATTATTTGAGGCTAATTTTAACAACCGCCCGGGCACTTGTCAAGTTTTCCTCAAAAAACATAGCTTTATACAGAATAACCATTTTTATAAAAAACTATTGACTTTTAATGGCACCATTGGTACCATTTAGTTGGGACACGTTATAATTTGTCGATATGTGTCATATTTGTTTAGAGGGAGGTAAAGAAAAATGAAATCCACTGGTATTGTGAGAAAGGTGGACGAGCTGGGCCGGGTGGTTATCCCTATCGAGCTGAGGCGTACCCTGGGCATAGATGAAAAAGACGCCCTGGAAATCTACGTCGACAACGAGAAGATTATCCTCAAAAAATACGAGCCCGCCTGTGTATTCTGCGGCAATGCTTCCAATGTCCAGAACTACCGTGGCAAGCTGGTCTGCCGTGAATGTGCGCTGGCCATGATAGATACCGCCAAAGCTATGTAATTAGTCATTCATCAAAAACACTCTTTTTCAGTATTGTGTATTTTTTATATTGCGGGATGGAGAATAGCAAGGTTTTCAAAATTAGAGGAGGAATCCAATCCCTCCTCTTTTGCTTTAACTCGGGGGGGTCTTAATTATCTTTATCTTTCAAGCGGGCAACCAAATCGTATAATTCCCGGCGGTTTATCCCGCTCAGCCGGGCTACCCTTTTTATGGCCTCGTTGCGGGCCACACTCTGGGACTCCAACTCCAGTACCCGCTCCACCGCAGTTTTACCGTCCGGAACCATATCTTCTGCCGCAGGCATCTCCTCCCCGGCGCCTTCCAGCACCAGGGTATACTCCCCCCGGGGGCCGTTTGCCCGGCACCATTCCAGCAGTTCGGGCAGGGTGCCCCGGCGAATCTCTTCATATTTTTTGGTCAGTTCCCGGGCTATTGCCGCCCGCCGCCCGCCCAGAGCGGCCGCCAGTTCGGTCAGGGTAGTCTTGATCCGGTGCGGTGATTCGTAAAGGATGATGGTCCTCTTTTCCGTCTTTATTTCCTCCAGCCTTTGCCGGCGCTGCTTTCCCCGGACTGGTAGAAAACCCTCAAACACAAACCTCCCGGTGGGCAGCCCGGAAGCCACCAGGGCGGTCAGCGCGGCGCTGGGTCCCGGCAGTGGCACCACGTCCACACCCGCAGCTGTGACCAGGACCACCAGTTCCTCCCCGGGGTCCGATATGCCGGGTAGTCCCGCATCAGATACCAGGGCCACATTTTTCCCATCCAGCAGCTGCTGCAGGAGGTTTTCCCCCTTGGATTTTTTATTGTGCTCGTGGTAACTGGTAAGGGGAGTATGAATGTCAAAGTGGCTAAACAGCTTCAGTGTATGCCTGGTATCCTCGGCGGCCACCAGGTCCACCTCTCCCAGCACCCTTAGTACCCGGGGGGACATATCCTCCAGATTGCCGATGGGTGTGGCGCAAAGATACAATACACCTTTACCCTGAGGCAATTCAGTCACCGCCTGTCCTCTGCAGTAAAGCTGCGCAAAAGAGGCACTGGTCGTTGCGCTTGGCTCCGAAATTCAAGTTACACACATGAAATCCCTGCTCATACAGACGGGTTAATCTAGCCATGCCTTCATCTTCCGGGTTTGTGAAAGCTGCCCCGGCTGAAACAAGTTCCCCTTCCCCGCCCAGAATCTGGCGGGCCAACTCACCTTTTAGTTTAATATTTTCCTCTTCCAGGGTGTGCACATATTTTTTAATTTTGGACAGATCCTTGGATATGTCCTGTATCTTTATTTCCATTTGCCTTATTATTGTTCCCAGCGGGTGTGTCATTTTCATTCCTCGCTCCCAGGGCTGAAACTTCATCAAAGGGATAGTCCTTAACGGCTTTGCTTTCTTTGTGTTCTACACTTATGGTTTTCTTGAAAATATTTATACCGGTAACCCTGCCCTCACCCATTGGAGTATTCACCCTGCTGCCAACCTCAGGGTATTCTTCCCTGGCCTGCTCATAAGTGTCATTTTCATATTTCAGGCAGCACATGAGGCGGCCACAAATACCCGATATTTTGGTGGGATTTAATGACAGGTTTTGATCCTTGGCCATCCTGATGGATACCGAGGCAAAATCCGATAGCCAGGAGCAGCAGCACAGTTCACGCCCGCAGCAGCCCAGGCCTCCCAATATTTTGGCCTCGTCCCTTACCCCGATCTGCCGGAGTTCGATCCTGGTACGGAAAACAGCGGCCAAATCCTTTACCAGCTCTCTGAAATCGATCCTTCCGTCAGCGGTAAAATAAAATATTATTTTATTTCCATCGAAGGTATGCTCAACACCCACCAGCTTCATAGGAAGCCCGTGGGCTGTGATCTTGTCCAGTCCAACCTGGAAGGCTTTCTTTTCCTTCTCCCGGTTGGCCTCCAATTGCATTTCGTCTTCCCCGGTGGCTAGTCGAAGCACTTTTTTCAGCGGGGCCATGACTTCCTCGTCCGGTACCACCGTTACTCCCACCACTACGGAGCCGTATTCAACTCCCCTGGCGGTTTCCACTATTACCCCGGAGTCTACCGGGGGATCAAACTCCCCGGGATCAAAATAATAAATTTTCCCTGCTTTTTTAAACCTTACCCCCACTACCTGGTAGGGCATATTTCAAAATACCTCCTCCGCCCGGTGCCCGCCCGCCCCCAACCCCAGCCGCAAAAACAGCGACTCTATGGTTAGACGGATGTTGGCCCCGGCCGCCAAAGCTCCTTTGGCCTGCTCAATATGGGTAATCATTTCCAAAATTCTGCCGGTGGTGTAAAAACCGGCCATAGCTTGTACTCTATCTGCCCGGTCCCGGTTAACTATATGTTCCCCTCCGGGGCATTCTCTTTGTAACATTATATCCCGGTACCACAACATCAGCAAATCAAGCTGTGCTACCGCCTGTTTTCTGTCGGCGGCCGGTCTTGTTTTTCCCTGGGGCGCGGCTCCCGCCAGCAGCCCGGCCAGTTCCAGGGCGGCAAAACTAACAGACCCGGTAAGCCTGCCGGCCAGATCAATAATACGGTCCCTTTCGGCCAGCCCTTCACCACCGGCCATGGCCAGCGCCCGGCTAAGGCTGCCGCCCGCCAGGGCCAAAGGCAAATCCTCCGCCTCCGGGAGGCTGTGCCGGGCAAGCCCCTGTATCAGTTCATCCTCTGTTAGTGGCTGCAGAAAAACCTGCTGGCAGCGGGACAGTACCGTTGGCAATATTTTCTGGGGCCCGGCGGTTAGCAAAAGGAACACCATGCCCGGAGCCGGCTCCTCCAGTGTCTTTAATATGGAGTTGGCTGCCTCTGAGGTCATTGTTTCCGCATCCACGATAACCCTAACGGACCATGGCCCGGTCTGGGGACCGGATTGGGTTTCCCTCTGCAGTAAACGAATCTGGTCGATTTTTATACTGGCGCCATCCGGCCGGGTAACTGCAAGGTCCGGGTGGACGCCCTCATCCACCCGGCGGCAGGAGAAACATGTCCCGCAGCTGTCACCGCCCCTGGATTCCGGGCATAGCAGCGCCCGGGCAAAAGCCAGGGCTACCGTTTCCTTGCCCACCCCGGGGGGACCTGCCAACAAGTAGGCGTGGGCTACCCGGCGGGTTAAGATAGAACCTGTTAATTCGGTAACGGCCTTTTGGTGGCCGATAATTTCCTTCATTTGCCTGGTCACAAGGAATCACCCAGCAATCTTAACACCGCTCCCAGTATTTCGAGGTGCAGGGACGCCATGCCACCAGTGGCGTCCAGCAACAGGTAATGCTGCTGTAAACCCGCCAGTTCCAGGTAGCCCCTGCGCACCCGGTGAAAAAATTCCAGGCGCTCATTTTCCAGCCTGTCCACCGGCCCCGTAAGCCTGTCCAATCCTTTTTCGGGAGCAATATCAAGTAAAATGGTTAAATCCGGAAGCAGCTCCCCAACTGCCATCCTGTTTAAAAATGACAGAAAACCGGTATCCAGCCCCCGGCCGTAACCTTGGTAAGCCAAGGTGGAATCAGCGAAACGATCTGAAAGCACCACCATGCCCGCGGCTAGAGCCGGTTTTATCCTTTCCTCCATGTGCTGGGCCCGGGACGCGGCAAAAAGCATGGCCTCCGCCACCGGGTTCAGGGGAGGGCCGGGATCCAGCAGTATCCGCCGGATTTGCTCCCCCAGCACGGTACCGCCAGGCTCCCTGGTACTGGTGCAGTTATATCCTTTGGCTTCAAGGGCCTGCTGCAGCATATACAGCTGAGTGGTTTTACCGCAGCCGTCCAGTCCCTCAAAGACTATAAATTTTCCGGGTTGTGTGCTCATCCGTCGATCACCCGCAATGTCTTTAAAGAAGGGTCGGAAGAACCCTGCACGTTAACCCCCGCTGTCCTGAGGGCAAGTAAATATTCCACCATCTCCCGGTTTATTGCTTCCCCGGGAATCAGCGCCGGAATCCCGGGAGGAAAAACGCCCAGCCACTCCGCGCTTATTCTGCCCGCTGTTTCCTCCAGCGGCAGCTGAATGCCTAGGGCAAACCAGGCCTCCCGGGGGGCCATTACAGTAGCGGCTGCCGGAGCTTGTCCGCATAAATTGTATTCTTCCCCGGTGGGGCGGGCCTCCCGCACTAAAATATCATGCAATGCTTCCAGCAATTTATCACAGTGGCCGGCATTAATCCCAAATCCAAATACCAGCACCAGGTTCTGCCGGTCAGCCATCTCCACGAAAATACCATATCTTTCAGCTAGCAACCCTGCAATCTCATAACCGGTCAGACCGGTGCCCCGGACCGAAACCACCACCCGCAGGGGATCGTAATCATAAGTCCCGTCACCATCAAGATGTTCGCCGCCGAAAACCTCAATACCTTTAATGGCGTTTAATTTTTCCCTCAAAGCCTGCGCCAGCTCCAGCTTCTCCTGCAGCAACCCCTCACCCTCCAGAGCCATACGCCTCCTGGCCGCGTCCAGGGAAGCCAGCAGAGGATAGGACGGGCTGCTGGTCTGCAGTAAAACAAGCGCTCCGGCCACCCTTGCCCGGTCTATACGTTTCCCCCGCAGGTGCATGAGCGCCGTCTGGGTCAGGGACCCGCCGGTTTTGTGCAAACTCTGGACCGCTGCGTCCACACCGAGACTTAAGGCATCCGCCGGCAGCCGGGCATGAAAATGCAGGTGAGAACCGTGGGCCTCGTCGGCTATAACCGCCATACCGGTCTCATGGGCCAGGGCGGCATGGTTTTTAGTGTCCCCGGTAACGCCGTAATATCCGGGATGAATCAGCAGCAGTGCGTCCGCACCTGGATGTTCGGCCAGTCCCCGGGCCACCTCTGCCCGGCACACTCCCGCAGCAAAATTAAATCCCGGCACAATCCAGGGATTTAAAAAAACCGGCTCGGCGCCGCTGATGAGTAACCCTCCCAGCACGGAGCGGTGTATATTTCTGGGCAGCAGCAGCCTTCCTCCCGGCCTGGAACATGCCGTCACCAGCGCCTGCAGGCCGCCTGTGCTGCCATTAACCATAAAAAATGTACTGTCCGCGCCGAAGGCCAGCGCCGCCAGCCGCTGAGCCCGTTCGATAATCCCGGTGGGATTACCCAGATCGTCCAGTCCGGGCAGCTCCGTAAGGTCTATCTTAAACAGATCCGGGCCTAGCAAGTCCTCCAGATCCCGGGGTGCTGAACAGCCCCCATGGCCAGGCACGTGAAAGCGCCCAGCCGGAGAGGCGGCAAATCTCCGAAGAGCGCCCAGCAGCGGCGCCTCCTGCTGACTGTAAGACAAAATATCACCCTATTAAACATTTATTTATGATTTTATCAAAAAACTGGCAGCCCTTCCAGAACAGAGCGTTCTTATTTTACCAGCAGTTTTATATTATAGTTTCATTTGTTTCTAAGCAAAATAATTAAAAACAAAAGCTTCTTCATTCCCAAATATCATAGCAGCAAAGCAATCCACAGTAAAACAGGTCCGGAACCAAATCTTAGAAAGGAGTTGGGCATTTGTCAGAGGGCTGCAGTATTGATGAAAAAAGCCTTTCCAAAAAATACCGTACCAACGTGCACACCCTGATCCGGGCCTGGAAAAAAGGCTATTCAGATTATGATATCTCCCGTCACACAGGCATTAACCCGCTTACGCTGCAGCAAATCAGAAGTGATATAGAGCTGACCCACCGGCGTCTGCGGCTGGCCAAGAAGAAGGAAGCCGTGGGTATTCAGGCCACAGGGCAGCGCCATATTTTCCTGACCCCGTTAACATAGTCGTTATAGCTTTCGTCCCCGCAGCCGGATTCTACTATGGCCTGCTCACACCAATAACAGATGTAATTACCTTTAATTACCAGGCCAAAATTCAGGTTTTTCCTTTCCCTGTTGCAAACCAGGCACCTGCAGGCTTGTGTCGAAACCATAGCATCACCTCTTCAAAGGTTTTAAGCCCCAGCAATTTCAAATTCTAAACCACCGGATAAAATATAAGTGAGCCTTGGGTTCGGAAGGGGTTATTCCCCTTCCGAACCCTTAGAGCGAACATAAAGGCATGGGGACACACCTCTCTTTGGAGCCTGGATCTAGGGTCAGAGGAATGTCCCCAACTAAGAGCTTTACAGCCTGTTGATCCCTGACCTTCGAGGACGGGGTCTTACAGGCTGTTAGCGAGATAAAAAGGCGGGGCAATTATTACAATATGCCCCGGCCAGCCCGGTGGTTACTCATTTTTACGCTGTAGTATTAGCTTAAGAAGATTCGTTACTATTCAGGTATTCAGAATTCAGACCCCCACGCCGCTAGCGCAGCACCATCAGAGTATGAAAATCCAGAACACATTATGTCATTCTGAACGAAGTGAAGAATCCAAGATCCTTCGCTAACGCTCAGGATGACATTTCCATAAACTTATTTTCAGGGCAGTAGTCAGAATCTTTTCAGTCCAAAGTCTAAAGTCCAAGGTTTCCAGCTTTCATTGACTTTTGACCTTCGACCTTTGACATTAGACTTATTCTTAGTGCTTTTCCTCTTTCTTTTTTCTTTCCACTGCAATGGCGCAGTCGGGACAAAACATCTGGCAGGCGCCGCAGGCGATACATTCTTCATTATTGATTTCCACTGACGGCGTCCCGTACACCCCCAGCACATCGGACCAGGACATGCATTTCTTGGGACATTTCTGTATGCACAATCCACAGCCCTTGCACAGTCCGGGGAAAATGGTCCAGAAGCCTTTATTTCCTTCTATGGTTTCCTCATGAAAGGTTTGCGTCATAAACTCTTGCCCCCCTCCTCACAGCGTGCCGGCAACCAGTTCGGCACCCCGATCGATAGCCTTGAAATTTAGCTCCCGAAGTTCGGGGTTCTTTTCGAACTTGTAGCCCAACTTTTTTTCAATGGCTTCCTTGGCCCGATCTTCTGGAACCACACCGGTGGCCTTAATTACCGCGCCCATAATTATGATGTTGAAAACCCTGGGATGCAGCTCTTCCTTGGCCACTTTAATGGCGGGAATGGGCAGAACCTTTTTGGCATTGGTGGGAATGGCGTCCTCCACCCCTTCAATGCCGGAATCATACACGAAAACCGTATCCGGCCCCACGTACTGGCGGGTGCGGTGTACGGCCCGGTCACTCAGGGCTACCACAATGTCACCAGTTTGAAATTTAGGTGCACCAATGGGCTGATCGCCAATCTGCAGGTAGGCTACAGAAACGCCGCCCCTCTGCTCCACCCCAAAATTTGGTATATAAAGGGCTTCACGTCCCTGTTCGTTGGCTGCCTCGGCAATGATTTCAGCCACCGACTGCACACCCTGGCCACCTTCCCCGGCCAGAATGATTTTTACCGCTTTAGACATATATATTTTCCCTCCTCTTGCCGGGTCCGGGCACCTATTGGTTAAATTGTAGCTTTAACCTTATCTACAACCTCTTCCGATGTAATGCCTACACCTGGCTTATAGAAAGGTATCATTTCCACCGGAGCCCCGAAAATGGCCTCTTTGAGCAAACGTCCCAGCTGGCCCTGAGCTGATTCCATCACCAGGAACCTGCCGGCCCTGGCCGCGGCCTCCCGGAGTTGCTTTTCCGGTAGCGGGCGAAGGGTGATGGGACGGAAATAGCCCACCTTGACGCCGGCTTCTCTTAATTCCCTAACGGCTTCCTTGGCGGCCCTGGCCACCACTCCATGGGATACCACCACCAGAGTGCTGTCCTCCACGCCGAAACTTTCATACTCAGTCACTTCCGGGGCCATTTTTTCGTAATCCTTGAAATGTCCCTGCAGCACCTCGTACAGTTCCTCTTCCACATTGTAGGTGTTGCGGTAATGGGCGGGCGGCCTGTCCACCCCCGGTGTGCCCGGCTTGCCCAGATAAGCTTCGGCCGGTATCAATTCGATGCCCTTTTCCCCGGGGTCATACATGGTGAGGGATTCCCTCATTTTGGCCTGGTAGCCGTCACCAAGCACAAAAGTTGGAAATTTGTACTTCCAGGCTGTGTTAAATGCCTTGATGGTATAATCAAACAGTTCCTGGTGGGTGGATGTTGAATATACCACCCGCAGGCCCTCGCCGTTTCCTCCCAGGGTAGTCAGGGTAACTTCCTGCTGGGAATAAATAACCGTGGCAGTTGAAGGGCCGCCCCTTTGCTGCACCACAACTACCGAAGGCAGGCGCATGGCCTCTGCCATGGAAAGTGGCTCCTGCATCAGGGTGTTGCCCGGACCTGCCGTAGCGGTAAAAGCTTTTTTACCCGCCAGCACCCCGCCCAGGGTGGTAAACCCGGCGGACAGTTCATCCTCCGTCTGTAAAAACTCCCGGTTATATTTGGGAGCCATTCTGGTCCAGTAATGCATAATTTCATTTTGGGGGGTAATGGGATATCCATACATTATTTCGGCCCTGGCAGCCAGTGCTGCGTATGCCACCACCTCGTTGCCGGTCATGAAGACCCGCTTCTCTCCCTGAATAGGCTTATCTGACATTTAAAGGTCCACCCCCTAAGTCTATTGCCAGGCCGCAAAACACGGCCTTTACCAAAGTGTGTGCAGCATGTAGCGCCTGATCGCCCACACCTGATTGCCCATACAATCTCTAGGCCCGATTCTTTCAGCCACGTCCTCCACAGCGGTGGTGGCCACCACCGGCAGTCCCAGTAGCTCAGCCGACCGGCCCAACATTTGGGCGCCTTTCTGCACCACCTCAGCAGTGGTCTCATCTCCCAGGTGGGTATTGTTAATTAGTCCGTCCACCCGGCCCAGCTGCCCTATGTATTCCACAATATCCTCCAGCCGTGCGGTCATGGGCCGTGATATATTGACCACGGCTAAAATCTTTAAATCCGGATCGTCAGCGGACCCCTCAAGCAGATTTAACGTACGGGAGCCTTCCACCCCATATCCTATATCCAGGATGACGTCCCCCGGCCTTCTAAGCGCCCAGCGGTTGGCTGGCCGCATGATATTGCCCGTCTCCCCCAGTCCCGAGGTTTCCCGGGTTTCCCAGGCCAGCACGTCTATGCCCTGTTCCATGAGCTGCTTTTTGATAGGGCGTAATGTATAGCAAGGTTCCACAATGTCCAAATCCACCAGCGCTACCCTGTGTCCCTCCCGGGCCAGCAAAACAGCCCGGTTGACGGCCACCTCACTTTTGCCGCTGGCATATTCACCTATATATGCTTCCACTATTCTTCCGGGAATATTATGGGCACCTCCGTTAATAAATTTGCATTATATTAATTCCAATATATTTTCTAATTTATAAAAACAATTAAACAAATAAACTATTAAAATTTTACAAACAAAATAAACCGGCGGGTCACAAAAATAGAGTGTCCCGCCGGCTATTCGGCAAAAGGCATATTCAATACAAAAGCTGTGCCCCGATCCCTTCATCCACAGCCTATACAAAAAGGGTTTTTAAAACCGCCAGCAAAATTACCCCCGGTATGTTTAATAGCCCGGCGGTCAGAATGGTAAAAGGGTTAAGGGCCAGATGAAAACCCAGCCCGCCCAGAGCCGTATTCACCACCACCAGCAGCAGGGCGCCGATTGACAGGCAAACCACCGCCCTGAACAGCAACTTCAGCGGCCTTACGATCACCGTTCCCAAGAGAAAAAAAATACACAATCCCAGCATTATTAATAATGCAGTATTCCAGCCCATCCGGGTCACCCCTTTTTGGGAGAATATTATGCCGGTGGCTGGTAAAATATTACTGCAAAAGTAGGTGGGCTTATTTATTTTTCATGTATATGTTCAGTCTATAGTCTAAGGTCTAAGGTCTCCAGTTCTCATTGACTTTTGACATTCGACTTTTGACTTTACTATTAATATAGTTCCCGTCTCCCCTCCAGGGCCTTGGAAAGAGTTATCTCATCAGCATATTCCAGGCTTGCCCCCACCGGCAGCCCGTGGGCAAGGCGGGTTACCCTGACACCCAGCGGCTGAATGAGCTTGGACAGGTAAAGGGCGGTGGCATCCCCCTCCACGTTGGGATTGGTGGCCAGAATTACTTCCTTTACCCCGCCGCCGGCAATCCTTTGCAGCAGTTCCCTGACGGTAAGCTCGTCCGGGCCTATACCGTTCATGGGGGATATGGAGCCGTGCAGCACATGGTAAAGACCCCTGAACCCCCGGGATTTTTCCATGGCCAGCACATCCCTGGGCTGCTCCACCACGCACAGCATCTCCGGATTTCGTCTGGGGTCGGCACAGACGGCGCAGGGCTCCCTGTCCGTAAGGTTTAAACACACCGAACAGCGGCGGGTGTTATCCCGGGCCTCGGTAAGGGCTGCCGCCAGCCGGCGGGCTGTTTCCGGCGGCTGGCTCAATATATAGAAGGCCAGGCGCTGGGCGGTTTTGGGCCCAATTCCCGGCAGCCTGGCGAACTCATCCACCAATCGGGCCACCGGACCGTTACTGTGCATTACAATACCACTCCTCGCCCCGGGTTAATCTAAGGTATATTTAAAACAGCCCCGGTATGTTCAAGCCCCCGGTCAATTTGGACATTTCCTTGGACATCATGTCCCTGGACTGGTTCAGGGCGGCGTTTACCGCCGTAAGGATCAGATCCTGCAGCATTTCCACATCTTCGGGATCTACCGCTTCCGGCTTTATCTCCACCAGCGTTATTTCCTGCTTCCCGTTAGCCACCACTTTCACCACACCGCCCCCAGCGGTGGTTTCCACCGTGCGGTCGCCTAGTTCCTCCTGCATCTTGGCCATATCCGCCTGCATTTTCTGCACCTGTTTCATCATTTTGGCCATATTGCCACCCATCATAGTTATCTGCCTCCTTAAATATTTACGTTCCTACGTATTTCCGCCATCCATCAATACATTACATTAAACACTTATTACATTATGCACTGAATATATTCCTGTACATAACACCCGCGCATATTTTTAATTGCGCCTAGTCATCAAAGGAGATGTCCTCCGGCAATTCCTGCTCCTCCCCCTCAAACAGTCCGGCTGCCTCATCGTGGGTAATAGGTGGTTCCTCTTGACAACCGGCCGTGGGAGGCCTTTGTTTTGATACCATAAACCTTATGCTCAGTTCCTCCTGGATAACACTTCTGACAATCCTTTGCAAAACATCTTTATTATTTTCCGATTCCATCATGTGCAGGGCAAAAAATGAGTTTTCGTCCTTTTCCCAGAAGGACACCGTCAGAACCCCGCCGGACAGAGAGGAAGGCCAGGAGCCTGCCCCCCCGGTTAAATAAGTATATATACCACCGCAGTTTTTTGAGCGGCGCACAGTATCGATAATATCATTCCAGCGGTCGGTTACTTTTTGCAGCAACATCACGCCGCCATCTGTTTTTCCAGCGTTCTCCCCGGCCTCCAGGGAATTATCAGCGTTAGGGCCGGACTCCGTAGGAGCGGGAACGCCTTCGTCAGAACTGGCAGCCGCCTCTTTCCGGCCTTCTTCCCAAACCGGCCGAACCGATTCCCCGGTGGCCTCCCGGGGTTTTTTATTTTCGGAAATTACCTCCTGGGTGGGATCCGGCTTCACTGCACCGGCCGCAATTTTCCCCCGTTCAGTACCGCGCTTCCTACCCGGGCCATTATCCCCATCGCCCGCCTTTACCGGTTTGGTCACTGTGACGGCAGCACTGGGTTTCTGGCTCTGGCTGTAATAGACGGTATCTGTTTCCCCGCTGGCTTTAGTTTCTTGCAAAGACCAGCCCTGTCCACGGGGTAAACTGCCGTCCCCGGCCAGTTTTGCCATCCTCTCTTCCAGTTCAGCCACCCTGGCGGCCAGTTCATTAAAGCCTTTTACTCCCTCTGAGCCGCCACAGCCGCATATCCTGGCACAGCGTACCAGGGCTACCTCCAGCAGCACCCTGGGCTGGGTGCTCCATCTCATCTCCTGGTCCACGGCGGTCAGTATCTTTAATGCTTCCAGCAATTTATCCGGAGCAGTTTCACTTTCCCCGGAATGCCCGCTCCCTCCGGCCAGTGCTTTTAACAAAGCACCCCGCATATGGGCTGCAATTTCCCTGGCCAGCAGGCGCAAATCAGTTCCCTGATCAAAAAGCTCCCCCAGCAGGGCAAGGCACTCCCCCGCTCTGCCACCAGTTATCAGTTGCTGAAAATTTTCGAGCACTTCTTCCCGGACCGTCCCCAGCATGTGGTGCACGTCTTCCGCCGTCACCCGCCTGTCGCTGAAAGAAGCGGCCTGGTCCAGTATGCTCAGGGCGTCACGCAAGCCGCCATCTGCGGCTTTGATAATCAAATCAAGAGCGCCGTCCTCCACCTCAATGCCACTGCCCCCGGCAACCTCCCGGAGCCGGACGGACATGACTTCCCTGTCGATGCGATGAAAATCGAAACGCTGGCAGCGGGACAATATGGTCACGGGCACTTTGTGGGGTTCTGTGGTGGCCAGCACGAACACCGCGTGTCCCGGCGGCTCCTCCAGAGTCTTCAGCAAGGCGTTGAAAGCCGGGTCGGTGAGCATGTGCACTTCGTCTATTATGTACACTCTTTTTCTGCCGGTGGTGGGAGCATACCTGATGTTTTCCCGCAGTTCCCTGACTTCGTCAATACCCCGGTTGGAGGCGGCATCAATTTCTATCACGTCCATGGAGGTGCCGCCCTGTATTTCCAGACAATTGCTGCACCTGCCGCAGGGCTCCACCCCGTCTGGTTCCAGACAGTTTAAGGCCCTGGCCAGTACTTTGGCAGTGGTAGTCTTGCCCGTACCCCGGGGGCCGCATAAAAGGTAAGCATGAGCAACCCTGCCGGCCTTCAAGGCATTTAGCAAGGTCCGGGTAATATGCTCCTGGCCCGCCACCTCCCGGAAAGTCTGCGGTCTCCATTCGCGGTACAGTGCCATATAGGTCATACAAAAACACACCCGCCCCAAGTAATCTATCCAGTAAAACATAGCCCGTTATTATTCAGGCATTCAGGAGTCAGTAGTCAGAATTCAGAATATTTCCAGACGATAAACCGTTCTCTCATTCTGACTACTGACTCCTGACTCCTGAGTAGTTCCCAGTTACCACAATAAAATTCTATAACCCTAAAGCTATTTCCTTTAAACAAAAAATAAAGAACTGTTCCTGTTAAGAACAGTTCTATTTTAAAAACAGTTAATTGTATACTTGCTGGCCGTGCACCCGCCTTTGAATAATAACTTCCGGGCGATACCCCTGCAGGTAGCTCGGGCCAGGCACCCTTGCGGCACCCGGAGGTATTCCCTTAGTGCTGCTTCCGTCAGGACCTGACACGGTTCAGGAGCCCCCGTCGCGCAAGACCCAACCGTCAACACCCCTTACAGGAGCCGGACCCCACAAGTTAAACCCTGGGGCAGGAATTCAATCCCGCTATAGCGGTTTGCGGGTTCAGGGCACCGCTACCTCCCCATCTAGCACGACCAATATTTATACTTAAAAATAAAATGGCGGAGAGACAGGGATTCGAACCCTGGAGGCAGTTTCCCGCCCACACGCTCTCCAGGCGTGCGCCTTCATCCGCTCGGCCATCTCTCCGTGGACTCAAAAAACTATCTATAAAACTGTGGCACGTCCCGCAAACACAGAGTTTCCGGCTAACCGTGACTAGATTATTATACATTATAGCACAGTTGGAATGCAAGTGTTTTTAGAAGCTGGAACCCATTTCCGTCCCTTTCCTGACGCTCCCTCCGCCCTGCCAGGTTGCAAACCCGGCGCAGCAAATAAAGAGAGAAGGCATCTGCCTTCTCTCTAGAGAGCAACCATCCTTACAGACTACGTACTCCCATGCTTTAAATTACACTCCGTTTGCTTGTAATGGAACCCCATTCTCCGCTACTACCACAGCGAAGGTCAAACCAGGATCAAATCCCTTACTGTCACCAAGGTCATTCACTAACCGGAAATACCTGTTTACTTCCTCGACCGGAACCAAAAACATTTGTTAAAACAAAAAACACTATCCTGGACTGGTCTAACTTGCAACAAACCGGAAAATCATTCCTACGCTTCTTGCAATACCGTAAAACCTGTGTCTCTGTAAGGATGGTGCTCACCATTATATTAACACTAGCGGGATGGGATTGCAACAACTTTTCACATGTTATTATTAAACTCTATTACAATATAATGTCATATCTTACGTGAATAAGAAAATGCCTACAGTGAATAGGCTATCCAAAAAAGACTGTCCAATTTACTATAGGCATTCCAAATACAGATGCCAAGGTTTTTGTTGTGAGATTTTTTCTCTAAATACGTTAATTTTGGTATACAAATGTGCCATTATAAGCATAATATAATTATGATCAAGAGAAAAAATCTCTATAAGGATTGGAGTGGCAAACATGTTATGTCAGTTTACATTTGAAAATTTCAAATCATTTAAGAATGAAGCTACCTTGGACTTGTGCGCCGAAAAAATCAGCGAGCACGAGGACAGTCTGATTGTTGATTCGCACGACAGTGAGAAATTTTTGCCGGTTACTTCTATCTATGGCCCAAATGGCGGAGGAAAGTCCAGCGTATTAGAGGCGTTTGTGTACATCTCCCATAAGGTACTCTTGCCGGTTATAGCGTTAAAGGCCATGGCAACTTCAAAGGAGGAAAACCTTGAGGATGGGAAAATGAAAGAATTCAAGAGTTTTCCTGTCGATCAAAAGGAAAAGTATTATTTGTTTGACAAGAGCTGTAGGGAATTACCTATAAAATTTGATGTCCTCTTTCGCGTTAATAAAACCGAATATCGGTATCAGTTGAATATTCTGCATTCTGATATTGTAGAAGAAAACCTGTATGCGAAAAACCTTCAAACAGGCGACTTGGAAATAGTGTTTGAGCGGGATGCCTCTGATTTTTATATTGGCGATGTTTTAGGGGAAGTCAAAGTTGGAAACATTAAGTCCTCTATTCCGTTACTGTCTCATTTGTCCATAAACTACGATATCGAAACAATTGACGATGTAATCAAATGGTTTTTAGAGTGCAGGGTTTTAGATTATGATTATCCGTATGAGGATAAAAGGATTGTTTTTCTAAAGGACAAGAACAGGAAAGATATTTTCTTAAAAATGCTCGCCGAGATGGATATCAATATAACAAGCATACGAACAGAAGAAGATACCAATGGGAAAATAACCGCTGTTTACACCACACACTGCCTAGAAGATGGTTCGTGTGAAGAATTGCCCTTTGAGGAAGAATCGAGTGGAACACGTAAGCTCTTTGGTTTGCTACCTTTTCTGTTGGGATGCTTGCATAAGGGAAGCCTTGTTATTGCTGACGAGATGGATGCCAAGTTACATCCTAAGCTTCTTCGGTATATCATCGGGCTGTTCACAAATCCATCTATTAATACCAAGGGGGCCCAGCTTATTTTTACCTCTCACGATATGAGTACCATGAAGCTTGCAGTATTTAGAAGGGATGAAATCTGGTTTTCTGCGCTTAATAAGAAAAACGCATCAAAATTGTATTCGCTGGTGGAGTTCAGGAAAGACAACGGTGCCAAGGTGCGCCCTGATGAAACTTATGACAAGCAATATATAGAAGGAAGGTATGGAGCTGACCCTTATCTCAAGAATATTCTTGATTGGGGGATGATTCAATGAGTTTAAAACCGTTAAAGACAAGCACCCAAAAAAAATTGGAAGCCGCCATGCAGAAGAAAAAAAAGAAAATAGAGGAGTTACATCAATTGCCCCCTTATACGGTTATTTTCAGTGAAGGTATCAAGACAGAGCCGTTCTATATTCGAGGACTGACTAAGTTATGTATATATGAGTGATTTGTGAAGTAACAGGCCAAAACAAGGACCTTCTCCGTTCAGGAGAAGGTCCTTTTATATTCAGCTCCGCAGTTCATGAATATCCTTGCAGTATTCCAGCGCCTCGGGGTTGGCCAGGACGTCCTTGTTCAGGACGGACTGGTTATGAATCAAGTGCCGGACAAATCTGGTGGGCATAACTCCAAAAGGAAAAGAAGCCCTGACTGAAACCCTGCCTTGGCAATGCGGCAGGTAAAATTATAACCAATTAGCTGAAGGTTCAACTAATTTAAAAATGGAAAGTGAGGGATTATAGCTGAAAAGGTTCTATTTTGTCGGAGGTCCCCAAGGAGGGCTTCGCTGAAGAATTCTTCCGGCGTCTTGGTGAAATTGGAGGGTCGCCGCCGGGTTGGCCTTTATGCCTGATCCCTTACTTTTACTTTGGTAGCTATTGCTTCTTCAATAAATTGATTAAGGGAAACTCCTTCCATTATGGCCTGCCTAGCAGCTTTTTTATGCAGGTCGGTAGAAATCCTTATATTAAAGCTTCCTTTGTAAGTTTTTTCAGGCATTTTATTATTCAAATTGCAAGTTCTGATGTAATCTTCAACTGCCTCAATAAGAGCGGACTTTAATTCCTCCACACTCTTTCCTTCAAAGCTAATTAAATCATCGATACCTTCGATTCTCCCAAAAAAAACTTCGTCTTCGGCACTAAAGTGAATTTTCCCAATATAATCTTTGTAAATCAAGATATCCTTCATCGGATTACCCCCTGGGTTTTTAATACTTCGATGAGCTGGTCAATCTGATACAGCTTTAACTCGTTTCCGGGATGAGGTTTATGAAGCCGGATGATATGTTGTGTCACGCCGTGAATAAAGGCTACTCTGGAACCAGAAGACCTTCCTTTATTCTCTTCTGAATAGCCAAATCCATGCAGTAGTGTTTTTAATTCATCATATGTAAAATCACGAGGCCTGTTCAAAAGCCTCTTAATTAGTTTATCCTGCCTGCTCATAATACTAATATAATTGAAACAACCGATTTTTGCAACTGAATTTTAGTTGCAGAAATCGGTTGCTCACCTTTCTACGGTTCATTGTACCGATTGGCCGCGGTGGTCCTGCTCGTTTCGGGGTGCTGGTGGGAACAGGCGCCGTTTGGAGGCTTCTGATATCTTAATGTTATAACAGGAGGGTTTTGCACCTGTTCGAATATCCAGGGCCTGCCCTCGTTGTTTATGGGCGGCTGAACGCCGAGCATAGCGCATATTGTCGGTATGATGTCAAGTATACTGAGTTCGCCCTGCACACCTGAGCCTGCAGGTGTGCTGCCGCCGGAAACCACGCAAAAAACTTCCCTGTTGTATAGATCGTCGGTTCTGTATACCCCTGAGGCCTCCGCACAGAAAGTTTTACCCTCCATAGGATTGATGATATAGTCGGCATATTCGGCAGGGGCGCCCAGTTCACCGGGGGTATAAACGCCCTCAATATTCTCAGCCATGATTGTTGCCGGGTCTTTTAGAAAGGCAAGCACGTCGGCTTTATCCTGCTCGCCGGCGTTTCCGGTAAAAGACAACTGGGCATAGCTCATATAATATGTTTTTATGATCATAGCCTTGGCGTCAGCAGTCACAGTACTGCTGGAAGAAACAGTTTTGACACCCGTCCCGTTGGTGATTGCCGTTGCCAGAGCAGCCGGGTCCACCTTGTTGCCGACCACATACGAACCAGTGAGTGAGTGTAATATTATTGTGGTTTTATCAGCAATTCCCCGGTCTGCCAAAGCCTGTTTAATGGCGCCTATTTTCGCGTCAATAGCGGTCAGGGCATTGGCCCGCTTTGACGGTGTATCCCACCCTGTGCCACCCCAGCCGACCATCTTAATATCATTGGAATAGGCGGTTATGAATTGCGGTATTTCGCTGCTGCTGATTGCGGCGACAACTTCATCCGCAGCCGTGCTAAATGACACAAGCGCATCACCTTTGGCGTGTTCTATCAGCTTATAGCCGTTACCGATTGTGGAAACACCCCGTCCTTCAATGGACTTGTTACCATAGCACCAACCCGTAGCAAGAACTTTTACACCGGTATTATCGGCCTTCAGTTTTTCAAATATAGTCTGGGCGGCCATATTGTATGTGACAGCAGGTGAGCTCTGGACAGTTTTGCTTTTTTTGTCATAATAACGGTACAAAAACTTATTTGTTCCCGTTCCCGCCCCGGTCAGCACCGCAGCCTGCGAGCCGCCGTAGGAGGGCACAACCGTGTTCACTCCCCTGAGCCTGGCCCCCTTTGCGATCAGATCGTCTATGTTTGGTGTATTTACATTTGGGTCTGCCTTGATTTGGTCATACATTTTGTCCGACAAACCGTCCACAACCAAATGTATTACATATGTTTTGTTTCCGGACGCTTTGCCAACCTTTATTCCCTGGCCCAGAAATAAAAACATCAGGAAACATGCCACTAAAAATAACGATATTGTTCTTATGCTCACTTTATTCTGTTTCATAGTCTTCTGCTTTCTTGATTTTTTCCATACAATACCAGTATTTCGGATCATTTTTAAATTTTCTTATTAATTCAATAAGCAATTAATAAGTGCACATATTTTATATTTTAAAGTATGATTTTTAAGTAAATTTTAATTTTATTTTAGACAGACATTATATTTATGCTAAATAATGCCACTCTATTATGATATTGGCTGCCGAACTGCTTTACCAGGCGTTAATGTCTCATTAACCATCCGCTTTTGTTTATGGTTACCATTTTTGATAGCTATTGTGGACATGGTGTGAACAGATAGTGAAGCCTTCACGAAAAAAAACCACGGAAAATCCGTGGCTTTATATGCCTGCCTCCATTCTCTCCATCCCTTGCTCCCGGTAATAAGTCCCTATACCCTTGGCTAGTTCAGCATTATTCCCTGTGAAAAGTAAAAACGCCTTAGCAAGTTCCAGAATATCTTGAGGGCTTTTTTTCGCCAATAGTGCTGTATGCCAAAGCCGGGCATAATTATAGCCTCTTTGAAAATCGTTTAGATACTGTTTGGACACAAATCCCCCTCCCCCATCCTGTATACTCTCTCTGCTTATGTCATATATTCTATTTTAGAATATTTAATTGCCATTATCAATCAATATAATTCGATTTTGGAATATATAAAGTTTGTATATTGGTTTGCAACTGGCAAAACTGTACTATAGAAAAGTAATTATTCTTTTTTAGAATAGGTGATTGTTTTGAATGTTGGTGCACGTATACGAGAATTACGCAAAGCCAAAGGGCTTTCCACCCAAGAACTGGCTGAAATAACAAATATTTCACAGCCGGTTATTAGTAGATTAGAAACCAATAACAGATCTGCTGATGTAGCATATATAGAGATAATCTGCAATGCTCTGGGTATCACCCTCGCTGACTTTTTCGCTGAAGACCAGCAGGATTTAGCTCCGGAACTCCGGCGGCTATTAGAAACAGCCAAGAAATTAACGCCGGAGCAACGGGAACTTGTTCAAAGATTATTGGAAACCATATGCAAAAATTAAGGCTTGCCCCCACCCAACGCCGGAATTGTATGACGGAACGATACACCTCAAGGAACCATCTTACTCATTTCTCCGTTTTGGATACTACCAATTAACCCCGCCCCTCAATATTTGTAAATAGCAGAAGAAGGCCCGTTCCCCTTCTTTTGATGGGGAATCGGGCCTCTCGTTATTCGATAATAATCTATACATACTCTGGGTTTTCAGATCTCTTTTGGTCTTCTTGATAGATACTACCAAAATAACTTTATCAGGTGATATTGGCTCTGTTTCAGTTTATCCTTAGTGGGAATCAATTAAATCTTTTTTAATGAGTAAAATTCTATATCTTTAATGCTATTTAACGAGACAGGAAATACTAGGCCAATAGAAATGGGACAAAGAACCGTCCCCTGTCCCTTTGAAGCTATTCGTTATGTACGAGTTTATGCCCGACCCGACAGTAGCGGATGCCATTATGGATCGACTGATTTTTTAGGTCTTATGGCTGGATATATCAAAATCCTATATAATTAAGAAATGGACTCATTCAAAAAATCTACTAGGTATAGCGCTTAGTGTTTCTGCGTTAAACCGTTTAAGGAGGTGCATCATAAGAGCAGGGTCGAATTGGAAACTATTATTGCATGAATCTTAAAAGATTGTCTTTTAATTCATCGCGTTTAGATACTTTGATTTCACATTGCCATATAACCAAATAATTCCATCCCATCTCTGCCAATGCTTTGTAATTATAAGAATCTCGTTTTTGATTTGTCTCAATCTTTTTTTTCCAAAAATAGCGGTTTGATTCAGGGAGATGTCCTCGATTACAGGTGTGCCCGTGCCAAAAACATCCATTTATGAAGATTGCCTTTTTCTTACCGTGGAAAATGATATCCGGATTGCATGGCAGAGTAGGACTTTTAAGACGGTAGTACTTAAAGCCCATTTCACATAGCAACTCACGGACATATATTTCCGGAGAAGTTCCCTTGTTCTTAATTTTTTTCATTATTTCGGAACGCTTTTCCGAATCGAAAACATCACTCATAAATACCTCGTTTAGGTGCTCTTCAATATGTTCAGCCTGTCGCTTGCAAAATTCCGGTGGCAACGCGTTTCCAATCACGAGTGCTATGGCTGCTAACGGTATATCTTCAGGAAAAATATAGTTACGCGGAAATGTTTGCAGTAGTGATGCTTCTCGTGCGGATATACATCTATCCTGCTCCGGATGAAGGAATCTCCCTTTTGACGGATTCAAACACCCACCCGTGATAGTCGACGATACTCGATCCCATGACAAGCGACCATACACGTCCCTAAATCCGATACCTTCTCTACGATGACATTCGAGCGTATACTCGTCCGGTAAATCGGCGCGACTCCCTCCATCGTGTGGTGTAAGTTCTATCCTTCGCTGTACCGCCGGAGTATGATGCGGAAATATTCTATGTACCGGATCATTACTTTCTTCCGGGGGCTCAAGGTTTCCAATTGTATCTCGCACGGTAACTATCTCGACTTGTCCTTCAATTGGCAATATCTCACCGAGTAACGACCCCAGCATGACCAACCGCTTTCTTCTTTGCGGTACCCCAAAATCGGCCACATTAGCTATCATGTATTTCGGATTATATCCCAGCCTTTTCAAATGTGATAACGCTTTCTTGAATTCTGTGTATTCGGCTAATGCGGGAACATTTTCCAGCATGATGGTCAAAGGCCTTAATTCCTCAACAAAACGCACGTATTCCCATATCAATCGGTTGCGAGCGTCTCTTTGAGATCTTTTTTTGTTTTTTCTGCGCATAGTCGAAAATCCTTGGCAGGGAGGGCATCCCGCCAAGAGATGCAATTGCTCTCCATGGAGTAATTCGGCGATGATCGCCGTATCAACTGTTCTGATATCTTGTTTTAAAAAGTGTACTCCGCGCTGGTCGTTGTTGGCCCTATATGCCCTGGCCGCAAATTCGTCAATTTCAACGGCGGCGATAACATTAAACCCCGCCTCAAATAACCCTTCGGTCATACCTCCACACCCGGCGAATAAGTCAACGGCAGTATATGTCAACGAACTCACCTCCTACTTCGAGTATTTTTATCATGGATTCCATCGGCTATAGAAACCCATGTCCGGATACTCGAACGTTCCAATGACCATGGCGCGGTCAAGAAAAATATTGAACTCCTCGCAGCTTGTTTCGGGCAACAAAAGACAAGTGTGACATGCGGCCAAGTTCAAAGCATCACGACCTTGCCCCTCGCTCGAAATACAAACGGGATCGTTTGAGCAAATTCTTCCTGATTCAATCGCCTTTTTGAAGATCCTCGGGAAGCAATCCGAATAGCCTTGACGAACAAGTCCGCCGAGGGTTCCTTCGGAATCGCCGCTCGCGGTATAAATCAGTATTCCGGCCATTGGCGAGCTTTTGGAATCGCTGCAGTATATCCGTTCTCGTAGTGATGCAGCCGTATAGCCACATTCAAAACTCAATTGCCTAATCAACAAATGAGACAGAGAATGCAGAAAAATGAATTTCGGCGTTAATTGTCGTCCGACAAATTGTCCCTGATAAGTTGTCGAGTAATTCGACGTAATAATATTCGCTCGCTTATACACCTCGTCGTTATCGCGTAGCCACTCGATAAATACTTCGTCGTCATACTCGATAAAGATACCTTCTCCCCGAACTTCGTATGCTGGATACCAAGGAGTAGCAGGCTCCTTTATGGAAACAAACCCGCGTTCTCTAACGCCCAAGTCCGAAGAATCCGGAGGATTAAGACGTGTAAAGCCTGTCAAGGCTCTAACCTCGCGTACTTTGCGTATAAGCGCAATTGATTTTATTCCCGGAATATCGTATCCCTTGGTATCGACACTCTCGCGAATGAAATCATCAGAATCAAGTTCATTCGCCGGAATTTGACCGTTAAGCGCACGGAATTCTTCCGTTCTGTAATGCTCGCTATCAGTCGTATATTCTTCAGGGACATCCTCCAGCCATCTTCGCTCAAGTATGCCCTTAACTATATCGGCATTCACGGATATCTGACGACCAATGCGAGCCGCCCAATCGTCAAGCCGTCGGCGAATGCGATCTTCTCGTTCGTCGGCGTCAAAATCTTCAATTTTTATCAAACAATTTCTGTATTCTTCGGATTGCTCGATCTTTACATTGATTATGTCTGAGTAAGGTGGAATAACGAGAGAACTAACAACCTTGGGGAAATATGCCGCCGAGGCGCCGCGCTGTATGGCTCGCGGGTATTCGTCACATACCTCGTGCTGGTTTTTCCATGGGTGAAATCCCGTGCATTTGTAGCCGCTCCCCATTTTTTCCATAGCTGAACGTCCGTTTTCTTTATCGAACGCTCCAAATAAGGAAGCTTTTGCTTTACAGGTTTCGCAACGTACTTCAAGCCCTTCCAACCCCGCCGAAGAAGTAACGCCGGTTTGGAATGTCAACTGTGGATTTGCGCAGATTTCCACTTTGCCGCTTTTGTTTTTCTCATGCGCCCATTCAACCCAAGGGAAATCGTCAATATGCCCGTTTTCACAGGCAACTACGACTCTTGTAATAACAAGCTCGCGTTTACAACGCATACACCGTGGGTGTTTCATATAGGGGTCGTATTCCAAATTTTTGGCCGGCGCCACTCTGCGATATTCATTTACCCATCTTTCAATTGGCTGGAAACGTCTACACTCGGGGCAAAAATACCACTTTGGAAAACGCGTGTAAGATATACCCAGCGGGAAATCATCTTTACCTCCGGGCATACCAAAATATGACACCCTCAATGCTTTTTCTAATCGCTCGTCATGTATCGTTAAAATCTTGTCGTCCCAGTACTCCTGTGCGGCGGTCATTAATGTCTGATCTGGGAAATCTATCATTGCTCCAACGCCGTATTGTAAGACCGTCTGAGCCGCTCTCATTGTGTGGGTAACTCGACTGAGCGGAAGCCTTCTCACCGGTTCAATCACTGTTATCACCCCACAATAATATATTTGACGCGATGCTTTGGTCGACATTACGCATCGAAGTCAGCGTTTCAAAGGCATCATCGTGTCCGCTACCGAAAGGTTTTATCAATCGTCTCGCATTTCCGGCGGGTGGAGTGACGATAAATCTATCCCCATAATAGAAGTTGTCTTCACCCGCTACGGCAATGCCCTCTTTCCATTTACTCCAAAAAAACGATAGCTCTCTCAATACATCATCGGTTTCATCCGATAGAGGTTCATCTAATCGTTCGTTAATCTGTTCTATTCGCGAAACGATGTATTGTTCAACTTTAGAGATACCTTCCATCTCCAAATCAAAATAACGAGCGTCCGAATCCCGTGTCAACCCGTATTCATGACGCATAAGCGAAATCGCGACGGCATGAAGCGCCCTATCTCTTGCTGGTTTTGAAAACGGAGTGACACCCGTAGGCTCCACGTATTTGTAGAATGAATCGTGGTACGCTTTGAATTGTTCGTAATGCGATCTATCGCGACTCTTAGACCCGTCGAACAATGTCAACGCTATACCGGGATAGGTTCTGCCAATACGGCTGGAAGCTTGTATGTATTCGCTCGTCAGTTTGGGCTGGCCAACCAACAACATTATATTTAGCCGATCGACGTCCACACCAACCGAAATCATATTAGTAGCGAGAAGGACTCCTATGGCGTACTTCTTAGCTTTTTGATTTTCGGCGGAATACGTTAGGTGCTCCATTTTGTCGAGCGTTTCGTTAAGCTGAGTTGTTGATACACGACTGGTCAATTCGCTTGCCGACCCGGTGGGGCGAGCCGCGCTTCTTCTGCCAAAACGATATGCCATTCTCCTAATATTGTCTTTTACGTCGTCATCCACCAAGGTAGCGCACTTTCCCAAGTCGCGAAGACTGTTAAAATAAGTAGCGAGAGTCCAAAATTTATCTTTGACTTCGTTGTCATATGGAAGCATATGCACGCGTTGAAGTACCGTGGAAATCACTCGCACCTCCATCATTGCCTTTGTTTTTCCGGAGGGCATGATGCCAACATACAGTCTTCCCGGTTTTTCACGTTGATCGGCTTCTTGCGCGAAATACGAATCTTCCGCGTCTATACCGGGCGCAGGGAATTGCCGAAATTCGCGGTTATAAAGCGCGGAGCATTGTGATCTTGCCCTGCGTATCGTCGCAGTGGACGCTATGATTTTCGGCTTGACTCCTTTACGACAACATAACGCGTCCACCGCCGTTTCATACAAACCCACCATAGTACCAAGAGGCCCGGAGATAAGATGTAGTTCATCTTGTATTATTAGCTCCGGCGCGCGGTTCTCGCTTCCGGCACCAAAGAATGCGCCCGCATAGCTTTTCCACGCTATCATCGCGAATTTATCTACGGTACCGAAAAGTAAAGTCGGCGGGTTATCATACAACTCTTCGTCAACTACTTGTATGGGTAACCGTCCCTCGAACTGACATCCCTCTTGCGGGCAAAACATATAGAAATGCCCGTCCTTAAACTGATAGCCCCACTGTCCAATCAGGCGCTTTTTGTTGGTGTCGGTATCCCGCACGAGTTTTGTTCCACACCAAGGACATTTCAAAATTTGAAATTTATTATGACGATCTTTTGCCTCACGTAACCCTTTTGCGGTCGCTTCGTTCAGTTTTTTCCAATGTTTCTTCGCGTTATTGTCTCCGGCGGTATTATGATTGGGTGTATGTGTTCCGCCTATCCAAAGCCCGATTGTAATAGGTTCTTTTCCTAAAGGATATAACGGGTACTTATTCTCTTTTAAACAGTCGCGCCGAATCGCTTCGCAAGCACAGATAAGAATGCCCGCCCTTACGAATTGCTGAGACGCCAACAATCTTAGAGTATAACGCATAATTACGGCGGTTCCTCCGGGGTTTTCTGGATACATCAGTTTGCGATAAAAAATTGAAAACGCCGTCAGGCCTAAATATGCTTCGGTTTTCCCGCCTCCTGTTGGGAACCATATTAGATCAACAATATCACGCTCCGGGATACTAGGATCAACAATAGAGCTAATACTCATCAACAAGAAGGCAAGCTGGAATGGGCGCCAAGCTGGTTCCAGTCCCTTTGGATGGAACGACTCGGCGTGGAAATAGTTCAACTCGGTTATCTTTTTTTGCAGCTCAGTGTCATCTGGATAACTGTCGGTGGCTTGTATGGCTGTGTGTATTCTCTGCATATACATCGCACGATTGGCCAGCGCGAAAGCGGAATAAGCAATCTCATTTTCGGTAAGTGTCTTGATACCGTAATACATTCTACTCGCTGAATCTCTACACTCCGATATGTGTCTGCCAGCAGCGGAGGTATATCGCTCGCCAAGCGTCACGGACATACGCTCGATATCATCTATCCAGCGGCAATAAGAATCGACAATCGCCTTTAACGCGGTTATTTTTTCAGTTTTATCGGAATCATTCAAATCGGATAAATACCGCATTTGAAATGCGTTTGATGGTATAGACTTGTCGTGGTTGTCAAAATCCATTTGAGCAACCGTAGCGGTAGGCATAAAGTCGCTTTGTAATATACCTTCGCCGTTATCGTCGATATCCCATACTGCGGAGGTACCGTGTCCCGTCGCATACACGCGCTTATTTCTGTACAGAAGGTCAAGGGATTCTTCTTCGTTATCGTAAGACTCGCTGAAAGAGCTCTGAGAATACTCCGCGAACAATATTCTATTTTCATGACTCGTAATCGTTATTTTTGGTTGAAAAACTGAATTATGTCCGTTATACTTGCCTTTTTCTTCATTAACAAGCATTATCGTTATAGCGATCAATCCGGTCTTCGTGGGTTTCTTAAGCAGAGTAAGCTTTAAGTTCAGCCCATCAATATTAGACACGTCGGTGTATGAGCCCGCCTGAAATGAAGCCGTAATTTTTAAATGATGAGGTTCTCGAATATAGCCGCTTCTGCCCAATTGATTACAGAGGCGAAACGCTGCATCTATAAGTCTTAAGTCTTCGACTTTATCCGAATTCATAATCCTAAATACGTCCATGCGAGTAAGCGGAGCTTTCAGGCGAAGGAGAAGCTTTTCCTTATCAAATTCAATATATGGGTCAAACTCCATTGGAATCGTGTAGCCGTCATAATCGGGAGTAAACGGCAGGCAGCAATCCTCGAGTTTGGCTTTGCTGTATGTGCCAAAATCAAGGTCTACGGTCAACGATTCAACATCCGCCTTAACAAAAAACGACAGTCCCATCGAAGAGGGTAGATTCTGTGTTGACAGGCTTATCTCATCGTCCAAAGTGGTTACGTCACCGTCTTCCGAGGCGTTTTCACTATAAATAATATCCGAAGAATTCTCTTTGCCAGCCGATTCGTTATCGGGCGAAGACAACTCATCGGTGTCTTCGTCTACTTCCGCAATGTCTTCCTCCGGAATAATGGGCGCGTCGTTGTCGGCTCCTATTGGATTCCTTTGCGGGTATAATATGCCCGTACTGTATCTTACTTCGGGGAGGTCTGTGATAATCTCATGCTCCGCGTCCGGATATGATATTTCAGATCCAGGGCCTAATAATTCTTTTTTAATTTGTTCCAGCAAGTACCGCCTTGCCTCGAAAAGTTCCTGATTGTCCATTAGAATTCCTCCCGGCTTTACTGTTCTTGCGGACGGTTAAGTAAATAAGACGGTACGCTTAAACCATCTGGCTTTATAATGCTTTCAATCTGGAGAACCCGCGCGAGACTTGAAATGTTACCGATCACAGAATTCAGCGCTTCGTCCATCTTTTTTCTCCTCTGTCCGAGCGAATTGATTATACTTAGACCTATATACTTCAATATCCTCATGCGCATGGATCGTATTAGATTGCAAGCGTCCCAATATGCGTTGGAATTATCGGACATTTCATCGTTATCCGTTACTAAAGCGATGGCAACGAAAGAATCCAAGTCGCGAGGGCCGACAATGTGACTTTCCTCATTAAGCCACGACCGAATTGTTACTTCGTGTTTTGCGTGTCCCATTTCGGCTATTTGTTTTGAAACATCTTTGAATGACAAACCCTGGGCGTCCATATGGCGTTTTAGAACCAATTTCCATTCTTGCGATTTTTCGTATATTTCCGCGAGTGACGAATTCGCGCTGTCGCTCGCAATCAGTATTTTCAACGCTTCGGCGACGATATCTCTTGTTTTATCGCCATGACTGGTAAAGACGAGATAATCTCCCGGAAGCAGGTCGGCGACGTTTTTATCCACAACGGTTTCAGTGGCCTCGTCGAAAGAATACGCGACGTAGTTTTTTGTCAAAAAAGCGATCTCTCCGGATTCGAATGTAATGATTCGGTAAACGGGTGTGATGTGCTGAGTTAATCCTGTATTATCGCTGGCCGACACAACGGCGTTTTTAATGGTAATCGTTCGAATATACTCTTCCAAATCGGCTTCCATATTCAATTCTTGGGTCATTGCTTCCTGCAAGTGTTCGGTGGTTTCTACAGCCGTTATGGAATTTCTGGCGTCGTAATAACTCTGAGCCGCTTGAGTCTCTCTTATCAAAGCCGAGAAGGCCGTGTCCTCAAATTCATACAAAATCGTGGTAACCATACCGCCGGGTTCGCAGGCGCACGGGTTGAAGTGCTTTCCTTTAAACGCTCCGACGGATATCGTTTTTCTGTCGAGAGAATCTCGTTCGTATCTTCCGGGGATAACAAAGCGCAGCCGCTTGAGAAGCATTTTGTTTTTTCCCAGGAACGATAATGAAAAGACGGTACCAAAATAACCTTTTGGTACGACTATGTCGGCATGCTGGTTATTTTCCAAGCCAAGTAATTGGTCAAATATATAGTTGAATTTGCCATTCTCGTAGCGGATACTTTCATAGAATTCGCGCAATCCGAGATATAACGTTTCCATAGCATCGCCAAGGGCACCGGCAAATTCCGATGATAGAATCTTGAGTTTATCCAATTGTTCCGAAGGCGAACGAACCGGTACCGCACCTGCGGCAATAGCGCTCTCTAACTGACGCATTGAGAATATGGAAAACGTAAACAACTTCAACAGCGAAAATCCGATGATAACGAAAGACTCTTTATTAGGGTCGGTATAATCGAACCTCGCGATATTCCACAACGCCTTTTTGATGCTGAAAAATAGTTCGCTTCCAATCGGTTCGCCAATGTATTCTCTGAGTGATTCGCCTTCGCAAAATTTGCTCGTCAATCGCAATAAAGAGTCGCTTAGGCTTCCCAATTCGCCGGAAAACCTATTGTTGCTGGTAGCAGCATATTGAGATAGAAGTTTTTTTGTCCAAGCGAAAAGCTCCGTGTCAGGAAATTGTTTTAGGAAGGGAACGGCGTTCCAACCGTTAATCTTGTCGAGAACGCATATATGCTTCAACGAGCGCCTATTCATCAACGAAACTAATTCGGATTCGCCCGATTCAATAACGCTTTGGCCGCTGACGATAAGGCCGGAGATATTACGCTCCGTGTCGTCAATTATTAGTTCTCTCGCTACAGAGATTCGACCGGTGAATTTCAATATAGGTTCCGCCTTAGACACATTCCCCGCGTAGTGATATATATCGCCCTCGGTATAATACGCGCTAGGGAAAAGATAGCCCAAGGGTATAGTCATACCGGACGGCTCTTTTATGACGGTTCTTTTCATTATCGCGTCAGCCAACGCTCTATCCGCGACGATAACAAAAGATTCGGTTATTTGGGTGGGTAACGAGCTTTTATCAACTCCCATAAACGCGGAAAGAAAATCGCATTTAAGAGACGGAACACCCCTTACGCCTCGTCCATCTAGTGCCTGCGCCGAGCCATAATATGGTTTGACAAGGTAGAACTTACTTTTTGGGATATAGTTAGTTAACGAGTTTGCCTGTTCAACAATGGCGCGCCCTTCGTCATCAAATCCGTGAAAAACTCCTCGGCTTCCGTTGTATATTACGTATGCTCCCGAAGATAAAGCATTTAAGGTCGCTTCGGGAGTTTGTTCATTGTTGGCTAAACAATATAGACCGCATATCAACGATGTAACTATTGGGAGGAACTCCGTACCTGCGTGAAGGCATATTTGTCTACTATTTTCCCGTGTGAAGTTATCGATAATAAAGGCGGCATTATCCCTTAGTATGTCTGGAAGATAGCACTGCTTTGCATCGATAATAAACGAACATTTATCGAATAAATCGCAAAGAGTGCGTACGGCCACGGCATATTCCTCCTTCGCACATTAGTAAGCCTTCACTTATATAAGCCGGGTAATCTATACAAACCCGAAAAAAAGTCGGAAAAATTACAGCGCTTCCAGTGCCTCGACTATCGCTGAATCCACATTGTGTGAGACGCAACAATGGGACAGGGGACTGGGACAGGGGACGGTTCCTTGTCCTAGTTATATTTTCAGGACCGTATTCCTGTTGACTCCAAGTAACCTTGCATTTAACGGCAAGAACTTCTTCATCGTGACTCAATCTTTGAGTACCCACACCCATAGCCAATAGACACTGAAAAAATTAATCGGCTATATATCTTTCAGGCCCTCTAAATACTTCTCTCATATGCCATTTAATGTAGGAATCCTTTGGCTTGTATAGAGGACTCTGGGGATGCCGTATCTGCTTCCCATGGTATCGCATCAGCCATTCTTCAAACCCTTCTGTACCATGAGCTGCTTCCGCTACCTGGAACTTCAATGACTTGCTCAGGGTAAACACTCCCCTGTCAAACAATTTATGATGCATTGTACACAATGCAATTCCGTTCTCCTCCTGGTCCGGTCCCCCTGCCTGGTGCCACTTTATATGAGCAGCCTCAAGGGCAATTAATATGTTCCCCAATTGAACATTAAAGCCACAAACAGCACACCTGTATTCATAGGCCTTTAAAACACGTTCTCGAAACTGAGGATCTCGACGTAACTTTCCAGCTAACTCCATATCCAAGCCAACTTCACTGAGTACATCTTCATGAATGGTTTCAGGAAAATTTTGTTCTAATAAAATATTTGCCAATTCACGAGTAAGCTTTCTGTCCTTAGATAGCATGGAATATATTTCTTCTGTAAATCCGCCATGAGTATCGTTATTAAGAAGTACTTGGTCGCTCCAATCCCGTTTTGGATCAATTTCATTTTTGCCGGAAAGCTCCCAAATTCTATCATTAGAAAGACGGAGAAAAGGATATCTTGGAGTAGTACGCCTTTGTGGTCCAAATTCAACAAGAAGATGTTTGAGTTTCTCCTTGACATCTTTATACGAAACTAGCCTCGGCTCTTTTCTGTCCAGCCGGCCAAGCGCATAAAGGAGTATTAATGGTTTATGAGGAGCCCGTTCTCCATTTCGCTTCCAGGTACTAATATTTGAAAAGAATTGTTTCAGTTCGTCTGCTTTCATTTCTTTTCTCCAAAGAAATTTGAAATATTTCTAACCAACTTCTCTAAATCGTTTATATCTAATCTCAAGTCTATTCGGGTCGGGCCAGAGTTTTTTGCTTTTTGGTAGAATTATTCCCTGATTGTGGAGTTGCTGGATGCCATGTTTTAACATTGGGCCATCCTTTTCCAAAAGTATATCTTCTCTAACTGTCATCAGTAGCGTTGCATAAATCAAACGCCAAAAAATCAACCTCTAAATATGCTTAAATTTGCTCAAATACGACCAATTACCATAAATATCATGGATTTTCATTAAAAAACTCCTTATAATAGAGATATAGCAGGTAATCCTGTCCATAGTCTCTAAAATAAGGAGCTAAGCCATGGATAAGGATACCACTAAATCCACATTTGATGAAGTACTAAAATATTTTCCCTTTGAAAAATTTTATTCGCTTATCAAAGAAACCGCTGCAGACAGGTACATTAAAAAATTATTTGTAGTCAAATTGCTTTACATCATGTTTATTGCTCAGATTACCCAAACCGAAGCTCTAAGAGCACTTGCCGAAATGTTAAAAGACAACACTGACATGCAAGAAAGCATTAAGCTTGATTCCATTAGCGCATCCCAGTTGTCGAGGCGGCTTAAGGAAATTAACAGTGATTTTTGGGGAACCGTGTTCTCCCAGGTGGCCAGGGTTGTCGTGCAGAAAACTACAAATCATGCCATTCCTCATGCGTACCGTATCCATATTATAGATGCCAGCACCATTACCCTCTGCCTAAACAGTTATAAATGGGCTGATTACCGCAAAACAAAAGCAGGTGTAAAAATTCATCAGTGTCTGGTGTATCAAAACGGCTATGCTTACCCTGACAGGGCAATTCTTACCGCTGCTAAAAATTCGGACAAATCACAGCTGGACGAATTACTAATAACTGATCCTAACGCCCTATACGTATTTGACCGGGGCTATGTGGATTATAAAAATTGGGATGAGTATTGCGAAGCAGGGATACGTTTTGTTACCAGGATAAAGGACAACTTTATTATTAACATAATTGATAAAAAACCTGTTGACGGCACAAACATGACTGAGAGCACGGTAATACTTGGTAGCAATAAAACAATGATGAGGAATAAGTTACGCCTTATTCATACCGTGGATACTAAAGGCAGCCCGGTTGTGATTCTGACAAACGACTTTAACATAGGTGCACAGGAGATATCCGAGATATATCGCCGAAGGTGGAAAGTGGAGCTGTTTTTTAAATGGATAAAACAGCACTTAAAGGTTAAAAAGTTTTTTGGTAAAAGCGCCAATGCAGTATACAGTCAGATTTGGATGGTACTTATAACTTACTGCATGCTGCTACTGCTGACCCGGGTTAATCTAAAGGTAAAGAAATCCATGCTGGAGATCCAGCGACTGCTTAAGGAAACTATATTCAAGCCTTTTAACGATTTTTTAGAGATTTTGCAAAAGCAATCCACCAGTACATCCCGAGGCAGGCGAAAAACTAATCATAAAGAGCAATTTGAGCAAGTGTTACATCAGGTTAAAAACGGAGATATCCTTTTCCTTGATATCTATGGCCTGGAGCTAAACTGTCTGTAGAAATCTAAAGCATCTGGAGGATTCTTAAGAACACTTCAAAGAGAAAAACTATTGAAAAATGTGGAGCAGGGTTACCTTTAAGGTGTCGTTGCCTTTTTAAAATATACGGGAAAAATTCTTAGTCAGAATATTCTGTCAAGACTCAATTGAACATATGTTTTTTATTTCTAGGTATTGACTTTTCAAAACGAGTTTTATGCAACGCTACTGAACTGTCATCTTATAATCTGGAGTTACACCAATAATATTGCTATCAAATGCGGCATGGTGTATTTTACAAAGAGAAAGTCCATTTTTTACGATAGGCTCCCCAAGCTCATCGGAATCTGAAATAATATGGGCAGCGTCTAGAAGTTCAGCATATTTAAGGCTACAAAAAGCGCACTGCATGCTATATGCTTCCAGAACCCTCTCACGGAAGGACTTCTGATGCAATCTCTGCTTTATAGTCGATGTAATGTAATTTCGCTTAAAATAAGTACTGTCATCAGCTATATAAGGAACATTATCAATCAGATTATTATTCAAATAATGGCTGATAGAGGCGGAATCGTCTACTGCAAGCGTAAACGATAGCGTTGCTGGCTCATCCCTTATTATAAAAACAGGCCATACCGCCAGATACTTGCCTTTCACTATGCCATGAAAATAAATGAGCGGAACCTGTCTCTTCATGGCCTCACGTAGTCCAACATTATCCCTATGATTCGGATTTATGCCTCTATAATGGTATACTAGAAAACCGTCTTTTGTAAAAAAATCATTATAAGGACCATCGGTGACTGTAGTAATCGACAGCGAAATTAGTTCAAGTATCTTAGGTTTCCATATGCCTTGAGGTCCGACCAAAGTTATGCGTTGACCGTTTAACAAAAAGCCCTTTTCAAGGAGTGAACGCGGAAGTACATCACCATGAATCTGCACTTGCTCTTCTATCCATTTAAATGCAGCAACCCTTATCTGCTCTTCCAAACTAAAACCTACCTTCTTCTTACCTTGAAAGAAACATGTTGACATATTTCAGTTGTATCGTACTTCAATCTTCTACATTTTACCACCAAATCCTTCATTTTCATGGTATCCTGCCAGTCAAATTAGTATATACATCCAAACTTAATAGAAAAACCAATGCAGGAAATGTAATTTTTATCCAGCATTATCCCCGGGGAACCGTCTCAACGCACCAACCTCAACCAGCCTTCGCCCCGCCCAGATAAACTTCCTTCACTTTTTGTTTGTTGGATATCTCATTTACCGCTCCGTGGAAGACTATCTATCCCGTTTCCAAAACATAAATGTAGTGAGCAATTATTAAACCTGGCAGATTTTTTGTTCCACCAAAAGCACCGTTGTACCTTCATGGTTGATTTCCTGAATAACCGTAAAAATCTCTGTCAACCACATGCGGCGCCAGGAGAACTCTAACTTTCAGGTAACCAGCCCTCTGTTGATCGCCTCCCAAAGATACAAGGCCACCACTGTCCGGTAAGGCTTCCACGCCTCCCCGAGACTTTTCATGTCGTCCTTCCCGGGCATGTCATATAAACCGTAAAGCCATTTGATGGCCCTCCGCAGCCCCAGGTCGTCCAGGGGCCAGACATCTGGCCTGCTCAGGGAAAAAATGAGAAACATCTCCGCCGTCCATTTCCCGATCCCCTTCACGCTGGTGAGACGGCTAACAATCTGGTTGTCCTCTAGCCTTTCAAGCTCCGGCAGGATGATTTCCCCCGAGACCACCTTTTGGGACAAATCCCTGATGTATATGATTTTTTGCCTGGACAGACCGGCGCTCCTCAGCGTTTCTTCGTCAAGGGATAGCACGGCTTCCGGTGTGGCCCCGCCGCAGGTTTGGACGGTCCTGTTCCAGATGGTTAGGAAACAGGTATGGTTTCTCCATATACAAATGAAGGACGCGAGGTGGATGAAAGCCGGCCGAAGCAGCTATCGCGCCCTGCGGGTCTGAGTTGACATTTGCCTGTAGAGAGTGTTGATTTATTATTGAACAGTGTTTAAAATATATACATAGTTAAAAGAAGGCACAGGAGGAGTGTTCGGGTTTATGAAATATGTGTTATGGTTTTTATTGCTTATTTTAGTGGTAGTGATTGTTTCAACAGTCACAGCCCGGTTCTTGTTTGCAAAAAAAGCAAAGGCGGAAGTAAAGGAGCTTTATAAGAATGCTGATATCCGGAAAAGTGAAGTAGTTACCAAAGAAGATCTAAAAGACTTGCCGGTCTGTGTGCAAAAGTGGTTGGAGAGCTCCCAGGTTGTAGGCAAAGAGAAGATTCGAACTGTCAGGTTAAAACAAAAGGGATTAATGAGAACGGAACCCCAAAAACCATGGATGCCCTTTGAAGCTGAACAGTATTTTAATGTTGAGAGGCCTGGCTTCATCTGGTTTGCCAACGTCAAGGCTGCCCCGCTCACACATATTGCCGGGAGAGATAAGTATTACGAAGGCAAAGGCAATATGTTGATTAAGATTATGTCGCTGATTAAAGTGGCGGATGGAGTAGGAGAGGAGATGGATCAGGGAGCGTTGGTAAGGTATCTGTCGGAAACCATGTGGTTTCCAACGGCGGCTCTAAACGATTATTTTAAATGGGAAAGCATAGATGATCGGTCAGCAAGAGCAACCATGACCTATCAGGGAGTAACCGCCTCTACAGTCTTTGTCTTTGACCAACAGGGGAATCCAGTTAGTTTTTCTGCTAAAAGGTACCGGGATCAGGGAGGCAAACTCACATTGGGTGACTGGTATACCCCGGTTCACAAATATAAAGAATTTAATGGGATACGTATACCCGCTGAAGGAGAAGCAATCTGGAGACTGCCTGCCGGCGATTTTAGTTATATTAGATTAGAGATTACGGAAATTGAATACAACAAGCCGTTTATTTATTAGGGTGTGAGTCAAAAGGCGGTGTGTGAATGGGTATTAAGGAACGGAAGCAGAGAGAAAGGGATGAACGGCGCAGTTTGATACTTAATGCAGCCAATGAGATTATTGCCGAAGAAGGGTTAGAGGGCCTTTCAGTCAGAAAAATTGCTGACAGGATCGAGTATTCTCCGGGCATAATCTATCATTACTTTGAAAACAAGGATGACATCTTACAGAATTTCCTGATTGATAAATACCAGGAAATTGTTAATGAGCTGCGTTCAGTGGAAATAAAAACCCACGACCCGGAGATAATGTTCAAGGAAATTATGAAAAGTTATACCAAATGGGCAATGAAAAACCGTGAAATATATAGGATCATCATGTTTAATGATTCACCGGGTGTGCTTGAGTATACTTCTGTTCTCTGCCAGGGCGCCACGGGGAAAAGACAGGCAATAAAAATGCTGGCTCAAGCGGTAAAGACATTTATTAATGACCCTGAGAAAGATGATGAATTCTTTGAATTAAGAGCCCAGGTAATCTGGACATCGTCCTTCGGCCTGATCATCAGGATGATCATTGAGGATATTCCTGAAGAACAACAAGAACGTTTTATTGCAGGTTATGTTGAATTAATAACCAATGGATTAAGGGCTGGCAAAACTCCATTGATTTAAATTAGGAATGTATGTTCACATATTTGTAAGTTGAGATTTTGAAAAACAACACTCCCGCCATTTCCCCTCTGTTTTCTATAATTTTTTTCACGCTCCGGAAAAGGTATCGTTTCGCTAAGCCCTCATTTAAGCGTTCTTATAGTCAAAAAAATCATATTCCCTTGTTTTTTAACCATTGATTTTTTGTTGGATCCCAGTAAAGGAAAAATTCTTCTTCATTACATATTGACTCAAAAATTGGTTGTAAAAAGGCTTTGATTTGGTTCATAACATCTTTAAAAAGTTTAGGACTAATTACACGGATTCGTTTTTCGAAATTGCTCCACTCACGTTGCTTTTCATCGCTGTTAATAAAAAGTTCTTGAAAAATCGGTTGATTTCTCTCGAAGGGGGTTTTTCTTCTTTGGAAAGTTTGGAATATCGCCTCCTGGAGGACCCTGCCTTCAAAAGTTTTTCTTTTTGAGAGGGTATAGATGTCATAAAAGTCCTTCATCCTGCTGTTTAGAAAAGACAGTTTGATCATTGCCTCGAATTTTTCAGCTATGGAAGATTCAAGGGAGTAAGCCTTGATTACTGGTATTTCCTCTGTTTCCAAGAGTATCGGAAATACAATTTCGGCTGGTTTTGGAATGACCACGTCACCAAAGCCGATATCTATACGCAGGCGGTTTCTGACATTACCGAGGGTACAGGTGATTCCTGCCCTTACTCCTCTGTACAGACCGTGTTCCAGAATGGTTTCAATTGTGATATCATCGGTGCGAAAAAAAAGACCGTCACCACACCGGGTCCTGCCTATTTCCGAAATGATTTTTATCAGATTCTCGCGCCGGTTCTGTATTTTATAAGCCAGGAAGTCCATATCCACCGTTGGCCTGGTGTTAAATTTGTCGATGCAGAATAATAAAAGGCCTCCTTTTAATAAAAAGTTATCTGCGAAAGGGGATACCGATAAACGGTAAAGAAATCTCTCCTGCATATATAGAATTAAAATTGAATTATAGTCAATGCCGTTTTCTTTGGCTATTTTTTTCAATTTGGCCTGTACTGAAGCTGGTTTATTCTTTATCTCACTCATAATAAGACCTCAATATATATCTGGACTTGCTTGGTCACGCCACATATTTCAGCATATTTCATGAGCAGCTCCAGGTTGCGGGTATGGCTCTTTATATATTGAAGCATCATCTCCTTGATGATGTCCTTTCCAAGCTGTTTACGATATCTCATGCAGTCACATATGGTTTTCTCCTTGCTATATATCTTTACCTCGTGCCTGCCGATTTTAATTTTTTCAATGCCAGCGTTAAAAACCTTTGGTGAAAAATAATATAATTTAACCGGCGGGTAATCGGGTAATTTTACTCTGGACTTTCTGCCAATAGCGACAGATATTTCCCACGGCTTATAGGTAGTCAGTTCATAGTAAGCCAGGGCGTACTGCAGGCAGATGACGCCGTTCGGGATGGCCATTGCGACATCGAGCAGGGCAGAACCGGCAGTGTTTTCCGTATCTATCCAGCGGTATAGGCCTCTTTTGATACGCTCAATTTCTCCCTTTTTAAGGAGGTCATTAAGGTATATATTATGGATGCTGGCCTGGGTGATGTCCTGAGTGCGGGCATAGCCGTTATTCTTCTTAAAGATATTGTGGATTTGTTTGTAGGTAACTTCTTTCATGTGGCATGAACACATCCTGATAAATTCATCGGCAGTTTATTAATTCAGTATTAAATACAATCATTTCTTGAAGTAAGAAAGCTTAAAATTCAGGAATTTTGCTGATTTGGCTGGGCTCTGGTTTTGATAAATATAAAGGCATATGTGCTTAGCTGCCGCAATTTGTATCATTATTATAACCACTTCTAGTTATAAATGAAAGGTAAATTTCTATATAGTATTGATAGTTGATATCATAGACACAGTGGTTTGTTTTTCCATTCATGGCTACATTATATCATTAGGAACGGGTGTTTGGAAATTTATTAATATGTACCACGGACTCAATCCGTGGTTTTAAAGATTATTACGAACAACAAGAACCTCATCAGATTTGGCACAGATACTGTTAATACATGCAACAACAAAAACACGGCCCAGGGTGCCTGCGGGCACCTGCCAAAGTATCTCAGCAACCCCGGTAACCGCACTGGGGCAATCAACTCCGATCAGTCGGGCGAGTTCACAAGTTTCGGTGCCGGTAGGTTCCAGGAAAAAGAAGGCACGGGAGACCGGGCGGGTAAATGTGGCCCGGACAATTACACGGGCAATAAGCTAGACAGCCCCGTTAACCGTGGGTAGCGGTTGGCCCGTTTCTGACAGGAATCCAAGTGTAAGGACGCGTAACTGACCATTTGGTGCAGGTGTGGGTGTAACGGTGGGGATGCAGATCACCTGACCTACATAGATAATGTTGGGATTTACGATCTGCGGGTTGGCAGCAACAATCTGCTGGACTGTCACTCCAAATCTTTGAGCAATGTTGAAGAGTGTATCTGAAGCCTTTACGGTGTAAAACTGACCGTCACATTGTTGGGGCGGAGGCGGGACCTGCCCTGCTATGGCAGGAATCATAGCGCTAGTATTCTTATCATTACTCAACTGTATTGCCTCCCTCGCTGATAGTTTTATTTATACACTATATGCGAAGGATAGAGTTGGGTGTTTTGGCATTTATCCATAGACTTGTCAAAAAATCAGAGAATGGATATTCAACTTGCTTTTCTTAAACAGTGGGTTTTGTGAACTACCCCTCCCTTCACTTCACTCAGGAAGGGGCTTCCTGGATCAAAGCAAAGTTCATAGGGTTCCTGGTTCATCGTAAGCCCCAACGGACCTAACTCCCAAGGCATATACCGCCGTTCCGGCGGCAAGATTTTTATTGCAAACTATGAGGCTTTAACTTTATACAAAATGTTTATAGCTGCATTATGATCCCTGTCTAATACCAGACCACAGTGTGGGCATGCATGGGTTCTCACGGACAAGTCTTTCTTGACAATATTTCCGCACCGGCTGCATTGCTGACTGGTGCCATGAGGCATAACCTTTGTTACTTCCCTACCGGCACTTTCAGCCTTATAGGTCAGCATCGAGACAAATTCGCCCCACCCGGCGTCAGTTATGCTTTTGGCCAGGTTGTGATTCTTTACCATGTTCTGTATTCGCAGATCTTCCACCGCTATCTTGCCGTATTTCCAGGCTAACTGACTGGATACCCTGTGATGGAAGTCTTTACGCTGGTTACGCACCTTTTCATGTTGTCGGGCAAGTTTCTTCTTGGCCTTGATACGATTTTTAGAGCCTTTCTTTTTGCGGGATACGCTTCTTTGCAGTGTTTTTAGCTTTTTCTCCGACTTTTCCAGGTGTTTCGGGTTGGATATGGTTTCACCGTTTGATAGCGTGGCAAATTCCTTTACCCCCACGTCTATCCCAATTGCCTGACGGTTCGGCGAATACAAAACCGGGTATTCCTCTACCGCCAGTACAGCGTACCATTTACCTGAATACTCTTTTTTTATGGTGCAACTCTTTACCGTGCCGGTAATCTCCCGGTGTGTGGTAATCTTTACCATGCCGATTTTGGATAGCTTAAGCATGTTATCCTGAAAAGAAGCACCTAAACCGTCACCAAACTGGGTATAGGTAAGGGACTTATACTGTCCCGGCCCTTTATAACGAGGGTAGCCTGGCGGGCAAAAACTGCCACCCTACAATTGCTTTTAACCTCCGGATAGTCACGGAATATCAATCCAACCCGGCCGAGGTTGACTTCAAGGAATTGATGAACTTGGATAGTTGAACTGCCGGCTTAGAGGAAGAAATTATGTGTATGTAGTCCATGTCGGTTTCCTGTTCTATTATTTATACGCCGAATCTGCCGGCTGTCATATCATTGACTTCCTTTAGTACTCTATTACCTCCGGTGTGAGTACCTTACGTCGGTACTTAACGCAACAAACATAGTGGAACTGTAGTGCACAGACTGAGTGGCAGCCTTTATCTATAGTGTATTTCATAGTTGCATTATACCAGATAAGCTAGCACAGAACAAATGTTTTTATGCCAATATTATACTGCCCCGCCATTCATCCCCCACCTTCGCTCTTGCTATCTCAAGCTATGAAGGCTCAGGAAGGGGACTTCTGGCGGGTTGAGTTAAAGGGTATTACCTTACCCTTGGTCTTCCCGGGCAATTTGTTGTGGCAAGACCCACAGCCTCCGCTACAGCCGGTTTTGTTACCGACAAATACTTTACGCCAAAATACCTGCCATTTATCTTCTACTTGCTCTACCCTGGTCTCCACTTCATATTGGGGACCGCGTTTTTGACTGGCCAGTCTGGCTTCTGTAGTAGCAACAATACTTCCAATTTTTAACGCTTTCTCCTCGGAATCATATAATGTCTTTAATTTTACCCACTCCATTATGAATCGCTCCCTTTCCTTCTTGATAGCTATTATCAGGAGTTACAAAAGTCAGCAATGGTTGCGGCCTACGGGATGGCATCTAAATATCCCGCATTTCAACAACCGGCGCCATTCAGCCATTTCAGGGCGCCCGGGGTTTTCTCCCATGCCTCTTTGGCATCATGGACATAAATGACTGCTTCCTCAGGAGACCCCCAGCTGTAAGAATCGGGCTCCCTGAAGGGCAGGAACTTTTTTTTCAGCAGGTATTCCGGCACATGGCAGTTTGTGTGCAGAGCCTCTTCCAAGTATTGGTTTGCCTCGCTGCCGGCCCCCCGTGTCCGGAAAAACCAAAGCGCCCTGCTGTAAGCCATAAAACAGGAGCATTCATCAGCGTTTTCAGCCAGCAGTTGACCGGCTTCCCGGTCCAGTCCCTCAGCCAGCAAACAGTTTACCAGCTTATAGCGCACCCCCTGGTTGTCGTTGGGATTCAAGCTCAGCATTTCCCTGAAATGAACAATGGCCTCCGGCCACTCTCCCACTTTCCAAAGTGTCTCCGCCAGGCCGTACAGGGCGCGCATATACGGCCTGGTCTCAATATATCCCCAGAAATGGCCTGCATACTCTTTAAACTTATTGTCCCCCAGAGCCAACCGTCCCGCCCGGACACCCTTTTGATAGAACTCCAACGCCTCCCTGGGAAAGTCACTTTCCATGGCCAGCAAGACATAAGCGTCCGCACAGTATGGAGACATGGACAGCGCCTTGCGGGCCATGTTCAGGCGCACGTCCCTGTCCAACATCTCCCAGGCATCATAGATCAGGTCCTGTGCCCGGGACAACTTTTCTTCCGAAAATGGTTTCCCTTCGGTTCCATCCTGCCCGGTCCTTTTTCCTCTGCGCTTCGTTACCGGCTTGTCCGGCAGGTTGATTAAAGGGAGTCCGCCGTCATCTCCGGCTTCCACAGCAAAATACTGCATGAATTCCTCAGCGCCAGGGGGCTTCTTAGGATGGCCGGCGGGCAGGTTCTCCTTCCACAGGCCAAACTTGCCGTCAGGATATGAAGGCTTTATCATGTACCGGTATAGTTCCTGTCTAAACCCGTTGATTCCCGCAAGGGTATGATCAACGGTCCTCCCCATCAGGAAATAAAGATTCTCCTCGATATCCCTCAGGATTCTGATTCCTGAAGCAAAGCCGCTGGGAGGGTTTAGCGGCCTGATTCCCAGCTTTTCCACTCCCCTGTATAACCCGGGGGAAGAGATGTTTTTGGGTATAAACAAAAAATCGGGCATCCCCCATAAATACTTATTCTCCCCGGCATCCTCCCTCCAGGCCAAGTGCAAAAATTCCGCCAGAGGAGCAAGCGACCTGGTGGATGCGACCTGAAAGACAAAACTGCCGCTGAAGTGGTCCCGCAGCACGTAATACACCAGGCGCTCCCTGCCGGTTTTGGGGAGGTTTTTTATATTGACTTCCGCAGGCTTTTCCTGGTACTTAACAAATCCGTCTCCGGTCACATAAAGATGCCTGGATACTGATACTAATAATTGGTAAAGCTGGTTGGAATACTTCGAAATAATCTTATGTTGCAATGTAAGCCCCCCTGACTTGGAACCGTCATGTAGGTCCGATTACCTGACCGCTTCCTCATACTCAGAAAAAGCCATATACAAAATCAGGACCATTTCAACAAGGCAATTCAACAATTCAACAACCGGCACCTAAACAAACTGATTTTCGGCCCTCCGCAGCCCCAGTGATCCTCTTTGGTTGTTTCCTGTTTGGCCTCTATTAAGTCATCACTGAATTCATCGTCTTCGCTGCTCTCCTTATCAAACTGTACCGGAGGGATAACCTTGTTCAACTTCACCGGCACCTTTTCATAAAGAGCGGTCGCCTTAACATGCCAGCATAATGACAGAAAAAAGATCGGGAAGATTTATGAATTTATTAAAAAAGTTTTTTAAACAAATCGGTACTATAGTCACGAATATCGGATATATTCAGCATGTTATACTTTGATTTAATCCCGACAAAATAGTTCGCGATTAGTTCTTTATTTATAATCATATCAGAGACTTCGTTATCACCAAGACCTCTTCTCGTAACCCTCCATGGAGTTTCAATGTGAGTCATCTTTTCCAACACCTTACCACTATAACATGCAAAGTTGGTAATGACACTATCAATTATTTCTTTTTCGGGCATAGAAAGATTAATTTCTCCATAATTAACATTGCTTTCTTCAATAGGATTATATCCATGGTCTTTATATTTGTAGTAAATGTTTCTATAAACAGGGCCATGCACCCAAGCTTCACAATCGTCTTTGAACAAATATTCCCCCTGAAAAGCCTTATAAAATCCCTGGACGTAATAAAGAAGCTTCTGTAGTGCTAGAGGTGTTACCTCTGCACAATTGTTCAACAAATATTTAACAAAACTATCTATCTTGCCTTCATTTTCAAGTTCAAATGTCTTCTGAACAGTACCATTATCAATTTTTTCTAAAGCCTGTTTACAGACAGTGTATGCGTGAGTTGTAATCTTCTCTTTATTCTTTTCTAATATTTCGGCCATATAGTTTGGATCATAAAGAATCTTCTTAAGGGTTTCAGAATACTGTTTAGTTGGGATATCTCTATTTAGATATCTGGTGACAGTAACTTCCCCCCATCCTAATAATAAGGACAATGGTCTTTTGCCGATTTTGTACCTTTCCAGTATACTTTCGATCTCAGACACTGAAATGAGTTTTTCCTGTTCTCGAAAAGCTATATCAAGCATTTGCAGATTGTAATCGCGAACGTCAGCCACAAAAAGTTCGTCTTCGCATTCACTGCAGAATGCAACTCTACCAGTGTATTTGATTTCTTTTCCTTTAATGATTTTAGTTTTTTTTTCTTCTTTAACCGAGTATTCCACCATGTCATGGCATTTTTCGCAGAAACCTATCATTTTAATTCCCCCTTCTGCTTCATTGAAATTTTTAGTAGTCTCCTCAATTTATCAAAATATCTATTTGAAAAGATAAGTTATAGGTTTATTCCTTTTATGGAATGATACGACAATCATATATTCTTCTCCGCGCCTTGTTTTGGTCATATTTGTTTTTATATATATTTCGACACATTCCAAAGTTCCCCAATTATCAAGTTCATATTCTTTGCAAAATATGTATAATCGTTCATGAGCAAATTCTTCTTTTTCATTATCCACAGCATAGCAAAAATCATCAAATTGAAGACTTAAAAGGATTTCTTTTTCTTTCTTAGAATCTATTTTGTATTCTTCTATGAAATCATTATTTTCTTGCCTATTTTCATTTTTTGATATCACATACATTCCATCAAGGACTAATCTTCTTAAATCGTCAAGGTATTTTTTTATCTCTTCAGGGGTAAAATCCACATATTTCCTGGTCTCTCTTTTTCCGGTACTCAAATACTCTGCTCTCCTTCACAGTATCATACCCAAATGATACACTACATATACTAAAAAAGCAAGAATAATGTATCAATTAAACATAAAAAATGTATCAATTAAAATAACCAGCAATGCCTTGTAATCATCTGAAAAGACAGAGAAAAACACCTCCGCCGTCCATTCTCCCTCTGCTTTCTAAATGGCGGTGGGAATTCCCGCTTCGGCCAGGACGGCCGAATCCATCCAGCCGCTGAACCCGGTGTATTCAGGAGGTTTGTTAAATACCCCTTCATATGCCGCGGCCAGGGTTTTAACAATCAGTTCATCCCCGGACACTTCCAGGGGCGGCCGGTTCTCATAGGCACAGCCAGCGTGGCCGAATCCCACCTGCTGGCCGCCCAACTGAAGAGGGCAGGCATCTATTGCCGTGTTCTGAATGCCCGCAATGATGAGCTGGAGGCGGAGATCATCGCCAGAGCGGGTGAATTCGGGGCGGTAACCGTTTCCACAAACATGGCCGGGCGCGGGGTGGACATCCGCCTGGGAGGCGGCCGGCCGGAAGAGTGGGCACGGGTGGCAAAGCTCGGGGGTCTATACGTCATAGGCACAAACCGGCATGAGAGCGTCAGGATTGACAACCAATTGAGAGGCCGGGCCGGGCGCCAGGGCGACCCGGGCTCTTCCAGGTTTTTCATCAGCCTGGAGGATGACCTGATCCGGCGCTTCGGGATTTTTAAAGCAATACCTCCCCGGTACCGCGCCCTCAAGCACGGGCGCCATGGTTTTGTCGAACCCGTAAATCTGCATCATTGCCGTTCACGATATAAAACACCAGATAGTTTTGCACTATCAGCATGCGGTAGCCCTTCACCCTCAACACCGGGCTTTTCAACAGCGGACAACATCAAAACGGTGTATATAATTTAATATTAAAATTAATAGATGAAACGAAAAACCTAATGTTCAATAATACTTAACTCTGTCATGGGGAAGTGTCGCAGGTTTTTCGTAACCAAGGTAAGGGAATGCTCGACAGCAGTTGCAGCAATAAGAGTGTCAGAAATGCTAAGGGTAATTCCCTTCCTCTGAAAATCCCGCCTATAAAGACCTGCCCTTTTTGCTGTCCTATATTCGATGGGACAATAATTCATTACTTCTAAAAACTCTTCAACCTTAGGCAGTTCTTCAGGGCGGACACCTGAAAAAATTTCTGCCACCACTATTGTACATACAAAAAGAGAGCCTTCTTGTGACAATTTATCAAGGAAAACTATAGCCTCCTGGCGGCCCCGAAACAAATCTATAAGGATGGTTGTGTCCAAAAGAAAACCGTTATTATTCGCCAAAGAGATCTCTCCTCCTGGCATCAGATTCCTCTCTTATTTTTCGCACCCAATTCGAAGTGTCTTCCGATGTTTTAATTTCAGGATAATCCTGCTCGTTAAAAATACCTGCCACATTACGAATAGCCCTCATTTGCTTTAACCTATATAATTCTTTACGTGTAGCATCAATAATGAACTTACTTCTATTACCATCATCAATATATTTATCCAGTTCAGTTAAAAGGTCGGCAGGAAATCTAATAGGTGTCAATTTAGTTTCCATTTTTTATCTCCTCCTGTATATACATATTTTATGCTTAGTATATACACAACTTAACTCTTTTGCAAGAGATCTGGTTGTTGAAAAAAGTTGATGATTTCCCCGGCCATTTTCCCTCTGCTTTCTATAATCTTTTTCACGCTCCGGGAACAGGTGTGGTTTCGCTAAGCCTCTCTTTGCCGTTCAAAGATATTTTCTTTAAAATCACCGATTCAAGCTGGACAAATGACCCGGTCCTTGCCGGCGAGAAAATCGTCAGCGCCGTCCAGATACAAGCGAAGGGCGCGAGGTAGACGCCAGTGAAGGGCTCGTGATACAGAAAAACTCCTATAACCAGCGCAATAGCCGGAGCGATAATTTCCCCGAATCAGTTTGGTGAATAAGCCTATTTTAGTACATATAACTTGTAATGCAATAGCGGCGCAGCCACTTTATTGAACCAAACATTTGTGAACCACACGGTTTTACTTGATTAACAGAAAAATATATAATAAATTTCCAGGATGATAAATACAGGGTTTTGCCGGCGCTTATTTTAGGCTAGTCTTTTAACGGGAGGCAGCAGGAAATGATAAATTCACTGATAGGATTGGCGGCGGGGTTTTTCGGTGGTCTTGTGGGCCTTGGCGGTGGGGTGATAATGATCCCACTAATGGTGGGCGCCCTGAAAATGGGACAGCACAAGGCCCACGGCACAAGCCTTGTGGCGCTGGTCTTCACCGGAATAGCAGGGTCTTTCACTTATGCCTTTAATGGTTCGGTGGATATACCGGCCTCGGTCCTTTTGGCCTCCACCGCCATATTCACCGCCAGGGCCGGGGCGCGCTTCGCCAATGCCCTTCCCGAATGGCAGCTCAAGAGGTCCTTCGGCGGATTTTTGATTCTGGTCTCCCTGCTCCTGCTCCTGAAACCTTACCTGCTCCATGTTTCTGAGCCCACCACAGGATGGCTGAAAATACTTGTACTCTTATTGACGGGGATCTTCACCGGCTTTCTCTCCGGGATGATGGGTGTCGGCGGGGGGACGATCATGGTACCGTCCATGGTGCTGCTCATCGGGTTCACCCAGTACACCGCCCAGGGCTGCTCCCTCCTCGCCATGGTTCCGGTAGGAATTGTAGGCGCATACACCCACTGGCGTTTGGGGAACGTCAGCGCAAGCATCCTGCCGGGATTAATCCCGGGCATTCTTTTAGGCACATACCTGGGCGGCTCCCTGGCCCATATCCTGTCTGAAGGGTCTTTACGCATTATCTTCGCCGCCGTGCTAATCTGGACGGGTGTAAAATATTTAAGGACACCCAAACCTCAGTCAGACGAGGGGTCGATTACAGTTGAAAAAAGGGGAGTTAGAAATTAAATATCCCACATTTCAACAACCGGCGCCATTCAGCCATTTCAGGGCGCCCGGGGTTTTCTCCCATGCCTCTTTAGCATCATATGGTTTCTCCATATACAAATGAAGGACGCAAGGTGGACGCCGGTTATCGGACTCATTGTTTTTCACAGTAAAAACTCATATTGCCTGCGCCCGTATAGAATGCGGCGAATTTCCACCCGGTTGCCGTTCACGATATAAAACACCAGATAGTTATGCACTATCAGCATGCGGTAACCCTTCACCCTCAACACCGGGCTTTTCAACAGCGGACACCGTTCAGGCATTTGTGATTGCGAGCTGATACCTTCCACAATTTCGTCGTACAGCTTGAGCGCTGCATCCGGCGACAGCTCGTTGACATAATAAACAATATCCTGCAAATCCTTCTTCGCCGAGGGAAAGATCAGTAGCCTATAGTTTTCCATGAACACTTGCCCTCAGCTTCTTCGCGACCTCCAAGAAGTCCTCGCCGGCCGCGCCGTTGGCAATCTCAGCCTCTGCTTCAGCCAGCTTTCCATAGAGTTCAATGAGTGCCTGCTGCCTCTCGTATGTTTCTATACTCATTACCACCATATCGCCTACACCGTTTTTTGTAATAAAAACCGGCTCACGCTCCCTGTGGCAAAACTCTGAGATTTCATTGGCATTATTCCGCAAATCTGAAATTGGCCGGATATTCGGCATGATATGTCCTCCTTGCTCTCAATTTGATTCTATCGCCTTTTCCAGGTGTCACCCGGGCTCGTGAATGCTGATTCCTTAAGGATTTCTGAAAAAGTAAATCATAACATTATACTCCTTGCTGATATTTTTGTTGATACACTATATGCAAAGGATGGAGTTGGATGTTTTGGCATTTGTTCATAGTACTTGTCCAAAAAGCCCTTTCATAATTCACATTCTTATTTCGCTATGCCCGCTACGCTTCGGGGATGCTCGAACCGTCCTCATGGCTCCGCTAACCTTTAAATTACGCTGTAATGCTAGCCAACATCATACCTAATGGAAATAGGTGTCACCACTGGTTCTATTTTCATAAGCTATAAATTATTATACTTTCTTATACAAAAGTATTTACAGGGGTGAAAATTATGGCAGATCCAAAGGAACCATTTAGTGGGGAAACCGGAAAGGTATCTAAGGCAGCGTTTGCAATAGAAAATGCCGGCGCTGAAACGAAGAAAAAAGATAGCAGTGAAAAGCTGCTGAATGAGCACAGCCAGATGAAAAAGTTAGAGGCACAGAAACGACAGGAAGCACAGCGAGAACGTCTGAACAGACCAAATTTTCTTATCCTAATGGTAGATGAGGAACGCTACCCGCCTGTTTACGAAAACCCCGAATTACAGGCCTGGCGCAAAAAAAACCTGCTAACCCAGGATCTGCTGCGCAGCCACGGGCTGGAATTCAAACGCCACTATGCCGGCAGCACTGCCTGTGCGCCCAGCCGGGCCACCCTGTTTACCGGCCAGTACCCGTCGCTCCACGGCGTTACCCAGACCGACGGCGTTGCCAAAACTGCCTTCGATACAGACATGTTCTGGCTGGACCCGAATACCGTTCCCACCATGGGCAACTATTTCCGGGCCGCCGGATACAGAACATTTTATAAGGGCAAATGGCACATTTCCGAAGAGGATATACTGATTCCCGGCACTAAAAACTCGCTTCCCAGCTACAATACCACCACCGGCGTGCCGGATCCGGAAAAGGAGAAGATTTACCTCTTTGCCAACCGCCTGGACAGATTTGGCTTCAACGGATGGATCGGCCCGGAACCTCACGGGAGAGAACCGCACAATTCGGGGTCGTCGGCGGCCGTCGGAGTCAGTGGCCGGGACGTGGTATATTCCCGGGAAGCTGTTGACTTGATCAGGGCACTGGACAAACAACAAACAGAATCTTCCACGGAACTGCCGCCCTGGCTCATCGTGGCCTCCTTTGTGAACCCCCACGATATCACCCTGTTCGGTGCCATCACCAGACTTGCCCCCGCATTCAATTTCACAGTTGACCCCTCGGTTCCACCGGTTCCTCCGGCCCCTACTGCGACGGAATCCCTCAGCACAAAGCCGCGCGCTCAACGAAGTTACCGTGAAGTATACCCCAAGGCGTTTCAGCCTTTGCGGGACAGCGAATTTTACCGCAGGCTATATTACCAGCTACAAAAGAACTCTGACCGGGACATGTTGAGGGTCTTTGAAACCCTGCAACGCTCCTCCTTCTACAATAATACCATTGTCATCTTTACTTCCGACCATGGGGATTTACTGGGCGCGCACGGTGGTTTGTTCCAAAAATGGTATTGTGCCTACGAGGAGGCGCTGCACGTTCCTTTAATCATGCATAACCCTGTTCTTTTCAATGACCGCAAAAGTGTAGAAATTTTAACCAGCCATGTGGACATACTGCCCACTATGCTGGGCCTGGCCGGAGCCGATGTGAATAAAATACAGGAGAAATTGCACATCAATCATACCGAGGTACATCCCTTGGTAGGCCGGGATTTCACGCCTCTGATTCTGGGCGAGGGCAAGCCCCAGCGGGCCGGGGAACCACTGTTTTTTATGACCGACGATGATATCACCAGGGGCCCAAACCAGGTGACTGTGCTGGGACAGCCATACAACTCGGTAGTTCAGCCCAATCACCTCCTGACTGTTATCGCAGATATTCAAACAGATGAAGGCAAACAAACCTGGAAATATTCCTGCTACTACGATAACCCGCAGTTCTGGAGCGACCCCGGTACCAGTGACGAAATTGTCCGCCAGGCAGACGACTCAACCAACTTGCATAATGGCGTAAAAGCTTCGCTGTGTATAACCAGCGTAAAAACGCAACCTGTACCCGAACAGTTTGAAATGTATAATCTAACCGAAGACCCCCTGGAAACAAAAAACCTGGCACATCCCCAATTCGCCACTCCTGAAACAAAAATAATGCAGCGAGTGCTGGCAAACCTGCTGGAAGAACAGTGCCGCCAAAAACGGCTGGCCCCCACCAGCGGTACAGTGCCCGGCATGCCCTCTTGCGGCGACATTTGTCAGGGTACCAACCTAATTTTTCGTCAAAGCAACCGGCTTGCCGTAACCGGAAGCAGAGTGCCACTGCCGCGCAATCAATAATAAGGGAGGGGAAGCACGGGGACGGTCCTCATGCTTCCTCACGCCTTGAATATCAAATTGGGTGAAATACCTAAAATCCTGGCTTGCCGTTGTGTCAAGTTTTCTATCTCCTTAACTTTCGATATTATCTCATCCTCTGAGACTTTGGAAAACTCTTAATTTGGGCTATTTCAAATGCAGAAATAATCTTTTTTATCTCTGCTCTAGCTTGTTCATCTGTTAATCGTTAAGTTGTTTCATTATCCAAGCATCTGTCCTCATTTTTTGCCTCGTTAAATTCCTTGAATCCGGCTATAGCACTTGCCCTTTCCTCGGGAAACATACTCAGTATCAGTTCAACTATCTAACAATCCCGGTGGATAGGTTTTCTCTCCGTAATACTCAACGCAACTGCTCCACTTCCCCCCTTGCTTCCCCCGAAGGACTATTTCATAGACGACAGGCTTATTTTTGAAAGAATCGCCCACTTTCTGTATAACCGCTTTAACGATCCCCGGCATGCTTCATAGTTATCCAGCGTTTCCCTGAAGAGCCGGCGCGCCCTTTCTTTATCGTTGGCGCCTAAAAACAGTTTACCGGCCTGATAGAATGTTTTTGGGGAGCCGTAAAACAAAAGTTGTTTATAAGCATGCTCTATTTTCGCATCGGGCTGTTTTTCTTCCAGGAAGATTCTGATGAGGTATATATAAGGCTCTCCTGAGATGGCTTTGGGATTGGCCTGAACCGCTTTTTCAATCTCTTTTTTTCCTTCCCCAATCTTTCCAAGGTGATAATACGAGGCACCGAGGTAGAAATGGAAAAGAGGGTGCCCGGCCATCTTATTGGAAGCACTCTCCAAAAAAGACGAGGCCTCCCCGTATTTTCCCTGACGGAAATAAGTCTCCCCCAACTCCAGATAAGCTTCGCCGTTTGCCGGGTTTACCTCAACCTCTTTATGCAGCTGCCTAACTCTGTTGGCCCGCCGCAATGGTTCGAAAAAGTCCGGCAGGATCCCGATAAAGCGACGCTCGGCGAAGAAAAAAATTAGCAGTATGATGACCAGGGCGAGTAGGGGATTTCCGGTTAATATGGACAAAAGCATGAACAGGCCGAATGTTTTCATGATTACCTCCCAGCAAATAATATACGTTTTTTATACTCGTACTTATTCTAAAACATATTGAGATATTTTTAACTTACCCGCCGGGAAGTCCCCATCCTGAACCTTCCTTGCTCGCGAAGCGAGAGTGAAGGGTGGGGTGGTTCACTGTTGTTATTCCCTCTTGATAACCTAAAATTTCGTAGGTCATTTTGGATATTTTGGGGGCCAGGCTTTTTCATGTTACTTTTTGCTTTTGTATGAATAAATTCTCCAAGTAAAGCTTGACCCCCTCCTAAAATGTAAATTTTTTACCAAAACCTCACAATTCTTATTATAATATATAAAATGTATTGGAACAGGAGTATCGCTTATGTTTGATATCGCTATTATCGGTGCCGGGCCGGCGGGCGCCACACTGGCACGCTTGACTGGAAACAGTAATAAAGTTTTGTTAATCGACAAAAAGCAGTTAACCATGACTCCGGAAGAAGATTTCGGTCATGCAAAGTGCTGCGGAGGGTTGCTGGCTCCTGACGCGCAGGAAATGCTGGCTGTCCTTGGCTTGGGCTTGCCCCAACATGTCCTGGTCGGGCCGCAACTTTTTGTTGTGCGGACCATTGATCTGCAAAACGCCATTGAAAGATACTACCAGAGATTCTATATCAATATTGACAGGGGTAAGTTTGACCGGTGGCTTCTGTCTTTGCTTCCCGCCAGTGTTGATGTGCGTCTTGGCAGCCTATGCAAATCGTTTGAGAAGAGCAATGGAAGTTTTCAATTGAAGCTTTTTCAGAATGGCAAAGAATATGTCGAGCATGCGAAAATCCTAATCGGAGCGGACGGGGCTTTATCAATGGTTCGCAGACAAGCGTTCCCCCATCACCCCTTTCCCAAAAAGTATATCGCCGTACAGGAATGGTTTGAAACCGAAAGGGTATTGCCGTACTTTACTACAATATTCGATCGGGAGATAACTGACTTTTATTCGTGGACGATTCCAAAAGAGAACTTTCTGCTTGTTGGAGCAGCCCTTTCGCCACAGGAAAAAACATCTCCAAAATTTGAACTGCTGAAAAAGAAGTCATCTTGTCCAGTTCCTGTCTGGTATCATAACCCCGTCGCAAGGTATCTGCAAGCATTAACGATCTCTTTGGAGTAATGCCTGTACTCCTCTGATATGATGTATCTATGTAGATCTATGTAAACTAGTGCCACTACCGCGCAATCAACAATAAACAATTCAGACAACCTGCCAGCTTTTCAAACAAAAACCCCCGCAGTTTCTGCGGGGGTTTTTGTTTCCTGACTTATTCACTTTCTTTTTGCTGCTTTTGTCTCTTGGCTTTTCTTTCTTTTTGCGGAGCCTTGGAAGCATTTTTGTTAATTTTAGCCATAACCACAACTCCTTAAATTGATAATTAACCATATTATTTTCACGAATCAGCTCTCGTTATACAGGAGTTTGTGAAATTACCACATGGTGAACACCATAATTTAGAAACCATCAGGGCTGAAGAATATCTAAAAAACTCATGGAGTCAAAAGATAATATAAAAAACCCCTGAATTACAAATTTTCAAGAGGAAATATGGTATACAAAATACCCCTGATCAAATCATATATTGTAGTTACTCTTGCATTTTATACTGCTTTGAATTTTATAAATGTAGATAAGATAATTGCCCATAACAACATAAACATGTATTTTAAGACTGGCAAGCTCGATGAACCCTTTCATTAAGCCGGGATGAATGTCTAGAGAAGGCCTTGCACTTTTTACAGCGCGTATTCCCAGAGTATTATCGTTATCTCCAACTTCAAACAAGTGAAGAACAAGAGGATGGCAAACAGATGGAGGCAAGTAATTCCAGAATTGGCGACCATTGTGGAGGTCAAAATGATCATAGAATGAGCAATAATATCTGATGCAGATGAAATTCTTTCTCTTAAACATAGAGTAAAACATTCATAGCCGGCGAGAAGAACTTCCGTGCCCGGTCAACCCCGAATAAGACCAAACCGTATAAGAATTAGTTTTGAAGGAGATATTAACATGATTATGGCCGATCTGCTCGGCGTCGGCACTGTGCTTTTGTGCGCCATACTCATCAAGTACGTAATATTTTTCGGGTGATATGATGATCTTTATATATAACTGCTATGGAGGAACACATTCGTCTTCCATGGCATCAGCAGTGCATTTGAAAAAACTTCCACAGGATAGAATACCTACATGGAAAGAGATATTAAATACCGACCATTTTAATAGGCTGACATATAAAGATTTGGGCAGAATAATATATCGTGGCACCGATGAGGAGGGAAATAAAGTATTCAGCCTGGGAAGGGGCACATCAAAGGTGCTGATACCTTGCTTAAAAAATCTCATTACCATTCTTTATAACGAGTATGGCTTTAATGAAAAAATAATATTTTCCAATATGACCCCTACCGTTACTTTTCCAATGACTATTGGAGGATTTCTCTCTAGAGGGTTAGGGATAGATTTTTTAGGAGTGCCTCTTTTGGTAATAGGAGCACAACAGTCTTACAGGAAAGTTGTTGAGGTTGTGAAATATACTAAAGAGTGTGCTAAAACACTAAATGATCCTGTATTGGTGCTATAGATCAGATTAACCGTTAGCGGAGAGAGAGGCCGTATTTTTCTTGTTTTTTATACCCATACCGAACAACCCGGCCAGAAGGGGAAGCCAGATTAGAAAATGTATGGCGTAAACGATGCCCATTTGTTCCGCCAGCATTCCAACCAGTCCCACACCAAGACCGCCGATGCCGATGCCGAAGCCTAGCATCAGTCCTGAGGCCATGGCTGCGTTTTTACTGATAACCTCCTGAGCCACCACTATTGTTACAGAGAAAGATGCCAGCAGGCAGGCGCCGGCAAGGGCGAGAAGCACATAGCTTAACAGGCCGCTTGTTCCGAGATACAGGTAATACAGCGGGCTGGCAGCAACGAGTGATCCGACAATAACTGCTTTCCTTCCGAAAAGGTCGGAAAGATACCCACCCACCAGACCACCTATAGCTCCTGAAAAAAGCATAATAAATATAAGGCGGCTGCCGGTAAGAAGAGAAATACTCTCATGCTGGAGGTACAGGGGCAGGAAAGAAACCAGGCCAAAGTATGCCAGGGAACGACAAGCAACTACCAGCACCACTTTGGACAATTCTGCCCAGTTAGAACGCACAACGGGCCAAATATCCTGTGAAGCAGCCTTAGCTCCAGCCGGAACGCTGGGTGCGGTGAACCATAGCAGGATAGCCACAAGAACCCCGGGTAGTATAAATACCGGACTCAGTTCCAAGCCATACTTTTGAGTAAAAGGAACTACAATCAAAGGTGTAAGTGCCCACCCAATGTTTCCCGAAGCCACGAAGAGAGCTTGAAAAAACCCCTTCCTGTCACCGCTAACCGCGGTAACCATAGCAGACGCTTGGGGATGAAATGCTGCTGTGCCCAGGCCTGCCAAGGTCACAACAAGCATCAGGAGAGGGTAGCTTTTCAGCACGCCAACGAGGCTTAACAATGCAGCCATCCAAAGAGTTCCAACATAAACCATCCAACGTTGGTTTTTCTGGTCAACCAGGTAGCCGGAAACCGGCTGAAGAAGTGAGGAAGTAATGGTGAAAGCGGAAATTAGAAAAGCCCCTTTGCTAACTCCCAGCCCGGCGGCCACCATGAAGGGCAGCAGCGTTTGGATATAATTCATGTACCAGTCGTTAAACAGATGGGCCAATGAGAGAGAGAATACCTTACCTTTTGGCGGATTAGCGGTCACAATGTTCATTCCTTTCATTCCTTAAAGCTGTTCGGTCATTTTCGTGCAGGAATATAGTTTAAAACCATCCGCCAATGCTTCTTTCTGATCCCGTCTGAGGCGCCGGACGGTTGCCTCCCGTCGTTGAGCCTCGCTACGGTTCGGCTGAAATTCCCAATATACCAGCTGTACAGGACGCCTGCTGCGGGTATAACGGGCACCCTTTCCGTCATTGTGAGCTTGCAGTCTGGCATCCAGGTCGACAGTCCATCCTGTGTAAAAACTACTGTCAGCGCACTGCACTATATACGTATATGGCATAGAATATCTCCTGCTTTTTTCATAAGTCTACTTAAATGATAAATATAGTTCAGGTTCATTTTCATGTCAATAGCCCAACTATCCCAGGAGGATAAAACGGAACAGTATATATTCACTCGTAGAAGGGATAATATTCCTGAATGGGTGAACTTAAAACGTTTATCATTCTGGGAAAATACGTGGGGAGAATAGTCGGAATTTTAGTAGATAGTAACAATTAATTTAATGAAGGATATACAAATGACAAGCTCAAGTTATGAGGATATATTTAAAAAGCTGGTAAAATCAGGCTATCGCGGAAACATGCCTGAGGAAATCGAAAAAATCCGGCAAAATGGGGATGAATATACCGATGATTACATCCTTTACGCCTCGGGGGGCGGAGACCCGAACAGGGTGGTATTCAAGATAAAGGACTGTGCCGGCGCCTGTGGTGATGAAAAAAAAGATTGTGAGGTGTCATGCCTCTTTAGAGCCATTGTTAGAGACATGGAGGGCAACGTCATAATACAACAGAATAACTGTGCCGGCTGCGGCAAATGTGTGGAGGTTTGCAAGGATTACTCCCTGATTGACAAAAAAGAGTTCATACCGCTGATTGAACTTTTAAAAAATCGCAGTGTTCCGGTTTTCGCCATCGTGGCCCCTGCCTTTATCGGCCAATTCGGCGCGGAGGTCACTCCCGGAAAAATGCGGGCCGCCTTTAAAAGGCTGGGTTTCTACGGAATGGTTGAGGTGGCGCTCTTCGCCGACATGCTCACTTTAAAAGAGGCGCTGGAGTTTGATCGGCATGTCTCCGGGAAAGACGACTTTTTACTAACCAGCTGCTGCTGCCCCATATGGGTTTCCATGGTAAAACGGGTTTATAAAGACCTGATCCCGCACATATCATCCTCTGTGTCACCCATGGTAGCGTGTGGCAGAGGAATTAAACATTTGCACCCCGGTGCTAAAGTGGTCTTTATTGGCCCGTGCATCGCCAAGAAAGCGGAAGCCAAGGAACCCGACATAAAAGACGCCGTGGATGCCGTGCTTACTTTCCGGGAAGTTGAGCAAATCTTTGAGGCTGTTGGCATTAATCCGGCAGAACTGGAGGAGGACGTCAGCGAACATTCCTCCCGGGCAGGTAGAATATATGCCAGAACCGGCGGGGTAAGTCAGGCGGTAGCGGATACTTTAAACCGGATCAGGCCCGGCAGGGAGATAAAAATACAGGCCAAACAGGCCGATAGCGTACAGGAATGCAAAAGCATGCTGAAAGAGGTTTTGGAAGGCCGCATCGAAGCAAATTTCCTGGAAGGAATGGGCTGTCCCGGGGGATGTGTGGGGGGACCAAAAGCAATCATTGATTCTGAAATGGGTAAGAAGCATGTTAACCAGTACGGAGAAAAAGCCTCTTCGCTAACCCCGGTGGACAACAAATATGTAATGGAACTTTTAAAGCAACTCGGCATAGAGGATATCCATGAATTTTTGAATAGTGCAAAGGCAGCCATGTTTATTAGAAAATTTTGAGGGGGAGCAAGGGGACGGTTCTCATGCTTCCTCACACCTTGAATATCAAATTGGGCGAAACACCTAAAATCCTGGCTGCTTGCCGTTGTGTCAAGCCTTCTATCTTCTTAACTTTCGATATTATCTCATCCCTCTGAGACTTTGGAAAACTCTTAATTTGGGCTATTTCAAATGCGGAAATAATCTTTTTTATCTCTACTCTAGCCTGGTCATCTGTTAATCGTTTAGTTGTTGTTTCATTATCCAAGCATTTGTCCTCATTTTTTGCCTCGTTGAATTCCTTGAAGCCTGCTATAGCACTTGCCCCTTCCCCGGAAAACATATTCAGTATCAATTCGCTATCCAACAATCCCGGTGGATAGGTTTTCTCTCCGTAATATCCAATACAACTGCTCCACTTCCAATCCGTAAGCTCATTTATAAGTCCAGCTTTGGCAGGGTTCTGATGTATGTACCTTATCACTGTCAGTAGGTACGCATCACTATCTATTTTTTCACTTTTAAACCTGTCCTGGAACAAGTGGCCTACTGTATTATACTTCCAATTGTAATAGCGGGCATAACTTACTCCTATGCGCTTCATCGTATCCGACAGTTCTTCATTGCCTTCCCCAAACAGGAGGTGGATATGGTTTCCCATTAGACACCAGCCGTATATTTTAATCTCAGTCTGCTTCTTGTACCGTTCAAGTGTTTCAAGGAATCTCAAACTGTCTTCATCGTCATGGAAGATCTCTTGCCTGTTGGCCCCTCTAAGTATTATATGGTATATTCCGCTGTTACTTTTCTCTCTAGCCCTTCTTGACATATGCATCACTCTTATAGTTTTAGCAATATGTTACCATACATGAAAAAGGGAAGCAATAGAACCGTCCCCTTGCTTCCCTACCCTTGCTTCCCTACCTAACCGGTTAGTTAACTCTTTTGTCCATACCCTGCCACTCTTTATCCCGTAATTTGAATTTCATAATCTTACCGGTGGAAGTCTTGGGCAGCTCGCCGAACTCGATGGCTTTGGGCACCTTAAAACGGGCAATACGTTCCCGGCAGAAATTAATAATGTCCTCTGCAGTGGGATTAGTGCCCGGCTTGGGTGCCACGAAGGCTTTGGGCACCTCGCCCCACTTCGGGTCGGGGACGGCCACCACGGCCACCTCCTGCACATCCGGATGCTGGTAAAGGAGGTTCTCCACCTCAACGGTGGAAATATTCTCACCACCGCTAATGATAATATCCTTTATCCGGTCTTTGATCTCCACGTAGCCGTCGGGGTGCTTTACCGCCAGGTCGCCGCTGTGGAACCAGCCGCCCCGGAAAGCTTCCCCGGATGATTCAGGCTGCTTGTAATAACCCAGCATGACATTGTTGCCCCGCATCACTATTTCACCCATGGTTTCACCGTCGGCGGGAACTTCCTTTATTTCTGATTCGCCAGGGTAAACAACAGTCATAAATTCCGATGTGATGTAAGGCACTCCCTGGCGGGCTTTGATTTTCGCCTTCTCATCTATATCAAGGCTGTCCCACTTTCTCTGCCATTCACAAATGCTATGCGGTCCGTACACCTCAGTAAGACCATAAGTCTGTGTAACACTGGCACCTATGGACTCCATGTTCTTAATCACTGTAGGGGAAGGGGGTGCCCCTGCCGTCATAACATTTAGTTTGACCTTCATATTGCACTCTTTGGCCTTGGGATAGCTGGACATGCCTATAAGTACTGTGGGGGCGGCGGAAATATGGCTCACCGATTCTTTTTCAATTAACCTGTATATCTCTTCTGGTACCACCTTGCGCAGACAAACGTGTGTTCCGCCAATAGCAGTCACCGCCCAGGTAAAGCACCAGCCGTTGCAGTGGAACATGGGCAGTGCCCAGAGGTATACCGAGTCTGTGTTCATACCACCATGCAAAGCCTCGCCCAAGGCATTAAGGTAGCCGCCCCGGTGGCTGTACATGACTCCCTTGGGCAGCCCGGTGGTGCCGCTGGTATAGTTTATGGTTATGTTATCCAGTTCATCCTCCAATACCACAGGCATGGGGTCCGGCGAGCCGGTCTGCAGGAACTCTTCATATTCGGGACCGTCAAATGCCTTGGCCGCGCCTTCGTCACAAATATTAACGATAGTATGAACATTGGTCAGCCTTGCTTTATCAACCACGCTGGCGAATTCCGTATCAACAAAAACCACTTTGGCGTCGGAATGGTTCAGTATATAGGTTACCTCTCCCACCGACAGACGAATATTTACGCTCACCAGCACACCGCCCACCATGGGCACACCATAGTGGGCCTCCAGCATGGGGGGAATATTAGGGCAAACAAAAGCAACCTTATCGCCTTTGCCTATGCCTATTCTGCTAAGTGCGCTGGCCAGCCTGTTGATGCGCTGATAAAATTCAGTGTAAGAATATTTTTTGTCTCCATAAACCACCGCTGTCTTCTCCCTGAAAACATACGCAGCCCGTTTAATAAAGCTCAGTGGTGTTAACGGTTCGTAACTGACTCCTCTTGACATTCAATACCCCTCCGTTTTGCCGGTCTGCCCGGCTAATTTTTGAATCTTGTACTATAATGACAACGTAGCAGCAGTTATAATTTTTCCCTGACATACGAAATGCTGTGACCACCTCCGATTTTTTATTGTTTTGTATATTTTATACTTCAAAATTTAATTTTTGGCGGCGGCACCGTGAGGAGCGGCGTCCTTTATTAACGGACTGCCGGTGGGGATAATGATCCTGCCGTAAACGGTGTTCAGCACAACGGCTGAGGCTGTGTACAGGCCGAAGATACCGGCGATATATAGAGCTGTACCCGATACTATGGTCAGGGAGCCAGGCAACCATTTAAGATCCATTAAAGCTACCATGGGAACCGCTACGTCCAAAGCCAGAACCACGGCCAGCAGACTCAGAGGCGACTTAAAATAACCAGGTGTCCATGCTACCAGAGCTATGGACAGAGCCATCCAGGCCCAGCCATCAATTCTGGCATCAATTTCCCAGCCGTTAACTCCGGCGAAAAATTTAAAAATAAGTTCTAATCCAGTTACCAGCATAAAGAATGCTGAGAAAAAGGTGAAAATATTGCCGCCCAAAATGTTGCCTTCCTTCAATTCAATTACTCCGACAATAACCTGGACAACAAAACCGCCGATTAACCAGATACCCAGCAAAGGTATACAGGAATGATCAACCTGATGGGTGTGGACGGCTCCAAAAGTAAAACATGCCATGGCCAGGGCTACCAATCCGGCTGGGCCGGGATTTGCAAAATCATGACCTGGAGCTTTGTGAGACAATATATCTCCTCCTTTTAACTATAGTGATAAAATTTACTTGGGTTTCAGTCCTTTTCTGTTTTAATAGATCCGATTTTTTTCATTTTCACCTCCTCATTTAAAATAAATCAGCTAATGGTACAAATTTCATAATCGTGGAAAATCACGGTAAACAGTTGATTGAGCCGTTATCTAAAAATACCCAATATACAGATAATTAAATTTATTTAGGTTCGAAAAAGTCCGGCAGAAATCATTGTCCCCCTTTCACCCCCCTGCCCGGCGCCCCGACCATAACCGTCACTATGGCGGAAGCCCGGACGTACCGCAGGGGTGGACCCCATGACCGCAGTGGTCTCTTCTCCCGGCAAAAGCCTGCACATTTGCCGGGTTACAGCACTACAGACTTTCCCTTAAAATCTCACTTATGTCCCTGACTGTCATAACATCGTCCTTATTCAGGTTTTTCAAGCTATCTTCCAGCATTACAATGCAGTAGGGACAGGCTGTGGCCACAACCTGAGCTTCCTTCTCAGCCGCTTCTTTAATCTTAACGTCGGAAAACCTCTGACCGGCCCTGGTTTCCATCCAAATCCTGGCGC
>Ga0209347_1000254_pt1 | contig 146654 bp, 125 predicted proteins | sample AutmiccommuBRH23_FD_187382 | JGI IMG/M metagenome (GOLD analysis project Ga0209347, IMG submission 187382) | Deep subsurface microbial communities from Mt. Terri, Switzerland - Autotrophic microbial communities BRH/23 (SPAdes) (version 2) | ecosystem: Environmental > Aquatic > Deep subsurface... | reverse complement strand
TCTGGGGTCGTATCACCCGCTACCGCTGGGGACGGGCCATCCTGAACACCGTGGTGGGCCTCGGCGCCATCACCGCCCTCACCCTCACCCTCCTTGGGTTCTTGGGGTTCGAGTGATGGCGGGGACAGAAGTCACGATCTGGAACGATCCTCGAGACCTGGGAGTGACCTGATGGATATGGAGACGATCGCCACGCTCACCGTGGTCGGTTTTGGGAACATCGCACTGGTCTTCGTGATCGTCTGGATCATCCAGACGTGGCGCGAAGAGATCGCTCGCAACCAGAAGCGCGACAAAGAGTAACGGGATCGCCGTGGTCGGCCGGGTCCCGGCTTGGGGGCGGTCAGCGGGGGGAGATCTCGATCAGTAGTGCTTCGCGACCCTCCGGCCGTTCTTGGAGTCGGATCTCTCCTCTGAGCGGGCCGACTACTTTCCACGCTCCCTCCAGGGTAGGTGCGGCCGCGGTCTCTGGAGCCCAACCCCTTTCGGTCATGAACCGGGCCAACTCTTCCGCGGCGTCACCTTCTCGGAGGCTTGCCCCACCCTTCTTCACCTCGAGCGAGCCGACCGCTGTCAGCGTGGAATCTTCGGCGCTCGTGAGTGCGCCGTCCGCCCGCAAGATAGGTAGGCCGCCCGATTGCCATCCGTAGCCCCGATCGGCCAGCCGGTTCACGAGCGCAGCGAAGTCTGAGGCGAACGTGCGCAAGGGCTCGCGCTCGGACTCCTGTACCGCTTCGAGTCCCGCCACCTTCACGTTGCTCACGTACGTTACGTCGCGTGTGAACCACCAGCCGAGGGAGAGGAGCAGGAGGACACCTGCCAGGACGCGGGCATAGAGGCTCCACCTTCGTGGGAACCGGTGGCCGAAGACGCGCCACGCGGTTTCGTCGAGCCTGGGATCAGAGATCGGGTCCGGCGGCACGTGGGATGGGGTGACCGCGGTCGCTTCTTCGGGTTCTGCGTCGGGCGCGGCTACGATCGGGCCGCTCCTTGGTGCCGGGGCTGCGTCAACGGGATCCGGGAGGTTTCAGCAAGTAGCCGCCGGAAATGGCCATGACGAACCCGAGCACCGTGTAGATGAGGAAATCCATGAGCTCCACGTGCAGAAACGCGAAGGCCGCCTGCGACCATAGGGCGATGGCTCCGATGATGAAAAGCAGGCCGATAAAGTTCGGAAAATCGAATCGTGAGGTCAAGGCGCGTCTCCTCCACTCGCGGCGATCGATTCTGGGGTGGACAGCCCCGGTCAGGGTGCTATAGTAGCAGACTGCTGGCCGCTTGTGAAAAGTTTGCTTTGCTGTTTGAAGCTTGCCGGAGGGCGGTTGCGCGGGAGATAGAGACGACGATCGCGACGTTCGGAGGCAGCTCTCAACCGCCCACCGGGCGTGCTGGCTTCGTGAGATCGCTAGAAGCAGAAGGATGGCATGGCCGACGAGAGACCACTCCGCTTCAGGGTTCGGGACAAAAGCGGGCGTGCTGTACGGATCAAGAGGCGGTACCTGATTCTGGTGGTTCTCGGATTCGCCGCCGCCGCAGCTGCGTTCCTCTTCGTACCCTTCTACATCACGGCCACTCCAAGCTTCTGCTACAACTGCCACATCATGGAGCCTTTCGTGCGCTCGTGGGAGGAGTCCACTCATGCCAAGTTCGGGTGCAAGTCCTGCCACGTACGCCCCGGCCTTGTCAACGGTGCCATCAACCAGCTCGTCGTGACCCAGAACGTGTATTTGAACTTCCTCGGGCGTGCCGAGATGCCCGAGCAGATCCGCTCGGCCACGAACGAGAACTGCCTGCAGGAGGGGTGTCACACCACCAACCGCAAGGCCTCCACCTCCGGCGACCTGATCATTCCGCATAGCGAGCACGTCCTCATGCGGAATCTGGAATGCAAAGACTGTCACTTCAACGTGGTACACACTCCCGATGGGGGTACGCCCCTCCCGCCGATGGGGGTCTGCGCCATGTGCCACGATGGGTCGCGCGCGCCGAACGACTGCGGCACGTGTCATCGCGACCCGCCGTCGGCGGAGGCCGAGCACCCGGGGCTTGCGCTGGAAGAGCATGCGGAACTCGCCCGAGGCCGAGAGCGTGACTGCTTCAAGTGCCACCACAGCGACCAGGACTTCTGCGCCCGCAGCGGGTGCCACGATGTGGGCACCTTCGAGGCGCTCTCCGCTGAAGACCGCCTCAACGAAAGGTTCGAGCCGTAATGCGCTGGCCAGGCTTCCTCAGGATCTATGACAACAGCGGGCGCGCGGTCCGCATCCGGTATCGGTACCTGCTGCTCATGATCTCAGCGGTCGGCTTCATCGGTCTCTCGGCTGTGTATCTGCCGGTCGCCATGACCTCCACTCCAGGCTTCTGCGGCAATTGCCACCTTATGGAGGAGCCCGTGGAGTTGTGGGAGGAGTCGACGCACGCCAACGTGAACTGCATCAAGTGCCACGTCGAGCCCGGTTTCCTCAAAGAGCTCGAGCACAAGGTCCTCTCGTACAAGGAGATCTACGCCCAGTTCTTCGGCCACGGTGAAATGCCGCCGGATATAAAACGGCCCGCCAACGAGAGTTGCCTCCAGTGCCACACTCTCGACCGGGAGATCTCGCCCGGTGGCGACCTGCGCATCCCCCACCGGGAGCACGTGGAGATGCGGGATCTGAAGTGCGCGGACTGTCACTTCAACGTCGTGCACACGCGCGCCGGCGTTCCCGGCGGTCCCCCGCCCATGGACGTATGTTACATGTGCCACGACGGGGTCCAGGCTCCGAACGAATGCGAGACCTGCCATCTGACGCCGCCGAGTGACTTCAAGGCGCAGGCCCATCCTGAAGACGCGATCGAGAATCACGGCAAGCTTGCCCGCGACCGCGTAGAGGACTGCTACCGTTGTCATAGCCAGCAGAGTGGCTTCTGCGAAGACTGCCATTCCAAGCCGCCGGCTACGCATTCGCGGGCTACGTGGCGCTACACGCACAGCAAGGACGTGGAGAGCGATGGCCGCGGTGCGTGCGAGGGGTGCCACGAGGAGGATTTCTGCAACAAGTGCCACAAAGTGCAACACCCACCGAACTGGGTCACTGCACATCCTGAGTTTGCCCAGGGCGGGGGAGAGCCGTGTCTCACGTGCCATGCGCCCACATTCTGCGGGGATTGCCATACGTCCGAAGGCGTCGACGCGAAGTAGGAGGAGGGTTGGATTGGCAGCTGGGGCTCGGAAAAGTGCGAGTGGATTAGCGAAAGAATTCACGTTCTCAAAGTGGAGGGCCCTTCGCGTACTATCAATCTCGGTGTTTCTGGCGTTGGTGGCGGCATCTCCGGCGGCGGCGCAGGACGTGACCGCCCCCGACCCGGGCGAATTCAGCGCCCGGTGTCTCACCTGTCACGCCCAGGAATACTTGGGTTCGGTCGCGTCGGAAGAGGGAGACAAGAGCCTGTACATCGATCCCACCGTGTACGAGGAATCGGCCCACGGCATCCTGCCGTGCAACTCGTGCCACGCGGGGTTCACCCACGACCCTCATCAGATGGTCACGAATGCCGAGTTCTTTGCCGAGACCGCCGGTGAGGCCTGTAAGAACTGCCACGACGACCAGTTCGAGATGTACAAGCAGAGCTACCACGGCGAACTCAGCCGCGACGCCACGGCGGACGGCGTCTCCGCACCGCTGTGCGTCGATTGTCACGGGGCGCACGATATCGCCCGCGTTGAAACGCTCGAGTATCGGCAGTCCATCGCCGACCTCTGCGGCAGGTGCCACGGCGGCCGGGAGAGCACGTTCCTCGACACCTATCACGGCAAGTCGCTCACGCTGGGGCGTGAAGCGTCGGCCACGTGTGTCGACTGCCACGGGGACCACAGCATCCTTCCGGTGAGCAATCCCCTCTCGAAGTTGTCGAAGGCCAACATCCTTCCCACCTGTCAGGAGTGTCACCCCGACGCGACGGAGGGCTTCACCACCTTCCTCGTGCACATCAAACCTACCTCCATGAAGGCGCCTATCGTCGTGTTCCTCGTGGCCATGGGCTATCTGGCGCTCATCGTAGTGGTCTTTGCCTTCGGGGGCATCCACTCGATCCTGTACGCGTACCGAGGATTGAAAGACGGCCTCTACTCTAGGAAGGGAGGGCACTGATGAGCCAGGGTACGGATGCCAAAGAAGGCGTGACGCTGGTCTACCATCGATTCAGTGCTTTCCACCGGTTCAGCCACTACCTCGTCATGGTGAGCTTCTTCGGCTTGGTGTTCACCGGCTTCCCTCTCAAGTTCAGGGATAGCTACTGGTCGCAGATCATAATCGACCTGCTCGGGGGCGTTGCGGCCGCCGGCTTCGTGCACCGGGTCATGGCTGTTGTCAATATCGTGTATTTCGTGCTCGAAGTGGGCTATATGTCGTACTATGTGGTCGCGCGCAAGGGCCCCATCTTCCACGACGACTCCATTGTGCCGAACAAGAAGGACTGGGCGGACATGAAGGGCATGTTCCGCTGGTTCTTAGGCCTGGGTGCGAAGCCCCGGCTCAGCAGGTTCACCTACTGGGAGAAGTTCGACTTCTGGGCTCTGTTCGCGGGCACCTTCCTCATCGGCGGGTCCGGCCTCATGATGTGGTTCCCGGAAGCCACCACGCGAATCCTCCCCGGAGTGGCGCTGAACGTCGCTCTGGTACTGCATTCGAACGAAGCCTTCTTGGCCACGGGGGTCATCTTCATTTTCGTGCACTTCTTCTCTGCGCACGGTCGACCCGAGTCCTTCCCTGCCGACGAGGTCATCTTCTCCGGCTATCTCCCTGTGGAGCACTACATCCACGAACGGCCCCATGAATACGAGAACCGACTCAAGGCGGGGACGCTGCACCAGGTGGTGCGGCCCGCGCCCACAGCCAAACGTCGGCGCATCTTCAGATGGATTACGGCCGCGATGACCACGTTCGGTTTCCTGGCCGCTTCATATACGCTGTTGCTCATCTTGTGGCCCCTGTTCTTCTAAGCGGAGAGTCGAGTCGTTTGACGTGAGAGAGCTACCTCGGGACGTGCAAGGGGGACGTAATGTGTAGGCGGAGACAAGGACGAGGGCACCCTCCAGCGGACACAGGGCTGACGGCTGTGGCGCGGAGTCGGGCAGTGCCACTGGTGTTGCTCCTGGCGATTCTCGTGGTGTTACTGGGCACCTCGGGAATCGCCTGGGCGCGCGACATCGAGGGGTGCCTCATCTGCCACGGGGATCCCAACTTCGTGGATACTACGCCCACAGACGATTCGGACCCGTCGTTGTACGTGGACCCGGAGATGTTCGCCGAATCCGTTCACGCGGAGAACGCCTGCTCCAGCTGCCATCGGGGATTCGTGCTCACCATACCCCAGCATCAGGTGGACGTGGCGAAAGACTTCCGCCAGGTGGCGATCGAAGCGTGCGAAAGCTGCCATCCTGAGGCGTTCATGCAGTATCAGACATCGAATCACGCCAAGCTCTACTACGAGGATGATGCGGGCCCCATCTGTATTTCGTGTCACGGCTCCCACGCGATCCGGCGCGTGCGCCTGGGCGAAGAGACCGCGGACTTCAAGATGAGCATGGCTCGCGACTCGTGCGGGCGCTGTCACGAAGACAAGTTCGAGCAGGCGCGGGAGGAGTTCCACTTCAAAGCCCTGTCCCTTGGGTACGAACGGGCGGCCACCTGCTTCGACTGTCACGGGTTTCACGAGAACCTGGCCCTGCACAGCGGGGAGCCCGAGACCGTAGAGGCGTGCCGACAGTGTCATCCGGGGGCGAACGAAGGCTTCACCTACTTTCAGATGCACCTCGAGGAGGGTCTGAAGAATGCCTGGTGGGGTGTCCGTGCCGTCTATCTGTTCTTCAGCACGCTTCTGATCGTCGTACTCGTCACGGGTATCGCATACACCACCGTCCACTTCCAGAAGGAGACACGCATCATGCTGGGCGTGGCCGGGCGTGGCGTCGGCCGTCTGTTCGGCTTCATACGGGCCCTGGAAGAAGAGTCCGTGCGCGGAGCCGTGGAGGATCGCGTGGCCGAGGCCGAGGCCGAGGCCGAGAGCAAGCGTGAAGTCAAAGCAGACGTCGACAAGGAGGGGGGTGAGTGATGGAGGAAGGTAGGGACTACTACGTTCGCTTCAACTGGTACCATCGGCTGAGCCATTTCGTGATGATGACCACCTTCATCGGGTGCACACTCACCGGCCCGCCGTTGAAGTACAGCTACGACTTCTGGGCTCAGTCGATGATGAGTTTCTGGGGTGGGGTCCACAACGCCGGGCTCATCCACCGGGTTATGGCCGGCTTCATGGTGGCCGACTTCGTGATCCATGCTCTGTATCTCGCGTACTGGGTGGTGATCAAGAAAGCGGGCATCTTCGGGCCCGATTCCATCTTCTTCCGCAAGAAAGACCTGGCGGACCTCGTGGGCATGGTCAAGTGGTTCTTCGATCGGGGCGAACGCCCCCGGTTCGAGCGCTTCACCTTCTGGGAGAAGTTCGATTGGTTCGCCGTCTTCTGGGGCATCGCCATGATCGGTACGTCCGGGTTCGCCCTGTGGTTCCCCACCGTAACGGGGCAGTTCGTGTCGGGTATCTTCCTGAACGTGGCTCGGATCATTCACGGCGACGAGGCGATTCTGGCTATCGGCTGGATCCTCTTCGTCCATCTCTACAATTCGCACCTGCGCATGAACGTCTTCCCCATGGACCCCGTCATCTTTACCGGACGGATGCCCGTCGAGCATCTGAAGCACGATAAGGCCGCGTGGTACGACCGTCTTGTCCAAGAGGGCAAGATCAAGCCCGAGTGAGGGTCGGCGGTCGATGAGTACTCATCATGAGACCAGTACATCGCCCCGCCGGGGTATGTTGGTCCTGGCCGGCGTCCTTCTCCTGACAATCGGGACCCTCACCATGTGGGCGGGCGGATGCGGTGGGGGAGACGTTGAGGAGGTGACCGTCACGTCCACCCCGGTCGAGGGTGTGGATATCTCCGAGGGGGATCCTGAGAGTCCGGCCGAGTTCATCTCTCTGTGCGCGAATTGCCATGATCGGCTCGACCGCGAGCTCGATTGGCGTCAGGAGCGCAAGCTCATTTTCAATCATCCGGCCCATTTTGCTCGGGGTATCCGGTGCGCGGCTTGCCACCAGGAGTTCCCGCACCAGCCCGGCAGGATCGTGTACGTGTCGGTGGAAACCTGCTTCACGTGTCACGGCACCACGCACGGGGCCCAAGGGGCTCTCGCGCCCACGGAGTGCGACGTATGCCACACGGCTGAGATCGCGACGGTCACCCCGGATCACAAGCAGGAGATCTGGGTGAACCTGAAGGGCGAGGGACTGGCTCTCCATAGCGTGGGCGCCGTGGAGAGGCGGTTGTACTGCAAGATGTGCCACGAGCAGGATTACTGCGACTCCTGCCACCGCATGGAGATACCCCACCCGGCCGATTGGGTGCCTACGGCTCATCCAGCGACGGCGGAGAAGGAGCGGGCTGCATGCATGATGTGTCACGAGGAGCAGCAGTTCTGCGACGAGTGCCACCACGTGGATTATGCGTCCCTTCCCGACTGGGCAATGCAGCACAAGAAGTTCCCGTTGGAAGCAGGGGCCGAATCCTGCTTCGAGTGTCACGAACCACCTTTCTGCTCGGCCTGCCATGTGGCGACGAGCAAGGAACGCGAAGTCCTGGGGGGCTAGGATGCCACGGCAACGCGGGGAGAAGGAGAGCGCAGAGTGGAGGGAAGCGGACGCGCTTTGAATCGGATCTTGCTCGTCCTTGGGCTGGTGGTGGCGGCGATCACCCTCATCGGTTGCGGGGGAGAGGATTCCGGCACCGGAGAGACGGGCTCGACGACGACCACGGAATTCGTCATGCCTATCTCGAATGACTCCTGTCTGTCATGTCATGAAGGTTTTCTGGAGAGTAGAGGGGGCGAGGATCCCCAGGTGTTCTCGCACGCCCTTCACCTACAACAGCGGATTCTGTGTTCGAGCTGTCACGCGGGGGTGGGCCATGGAGGAGCGCCTGTGCCCGAGCGGCAGGTGTGCGATTCCTGCCATGGTGTGGACATGCCTCACCCTGCCGGCTATGAGACCGCGCACGGTGCCGACGTCGCGGCCACCGGGTCCGACCAAGCGTGCCGCACGTGCCACAACGTCTACCTGCACTGCCAGTGGTGTCACGGACTCCAGATGCCGCACCCGGTTGAGTGGGAGGCCAAGCATGGGGACATCGCGTACCCGAGTCTCCAGACCTGTGCCACCTGTCATGAACCGTCGTTCTGCCTCAGCTGCCACCCCGTGGTGATGCCCCATCCCAAGGAATGGACGACCACACACGGGCTCCCGGTGTTGGAAGAGGGGTCTGTAATGTGCACCTCGTGCCACGAGCCTTCGCTCTGCGTCGCGTGCCACGGCTGGTCCATGCCTCACCCCTCCGACTGGGGTACAACTCACCAGATCGTGGCAGATAGCAGGCGCAGTGAGTGCATGCTCTGTCATGCCGAAGACGACTGCACCGCCTGCCACGAGATACACGGCACGCATGGGAAGGGTGGTGCCTGATGGCCGGCCTCCGGAGGGACGAGAGAGGATCGGTGTCCAGGTGGGTCCTGGTTGTGGGAGCAGCCCTGCTCGTGGTTGCGGTCGGCGCGATCGCCGTCGTCCTGCTGTTTGTCCCGATGGACGGCTCAGCGGACACGGCCGGGGAGAGCGTTACGGAGTCGGGTCCGGGAGTGTCGGGCCAGTACCAAGACCTTACCGGCGTGACCTCTGAGTCCGTATCAGACCCCCAAGGGGCGCCGGAGCAACTCGAGGGCGAACCGTTCCGTACCTGCGAGGTGTGTCACGAGGACTTCCTCGCCATGCCGGTGCAGGATGCGGACCACGATCTGATCTTCTCGCACGAGGTGCATCTGGACAACAGCGTCGGGTGTGTCACCTGCCACGAGCCGCCGCTCGGCCACTTCGACACTCCCGCTCCCATGATGATGGCCTGTCTTGGGTGCCACGAGGGGGGTAGGGCTCCGAACGAGTGTGGGAACTGCCATCGAAAGATCGACGAGATCGCGCCGGGCCTCGCAGAACCGGTGGTACACCTCGATCCGGACATCTTCACGCGGCAAAGCTGTGACAATTGTCACCAGGTGGACGTATGGTGCGAGGAGTGCCACGGGGTGGTCATGCCGCACCCGGGCGACTGGCCCAAGGCGCACACCGCTTTCGCCACCACCCACTCGGATACCTGCGAGAAGTGCCATCAGTCGCGCGACCCGGCGTTCTGCGTCACCTGCCATGGTGTGGAGATGCCGCACCCGGCATACTGGCACACAAGCCACGGCGATGTGGCCGACGCGAATGGCGACGTCTGCGCCACGTGCCACCCGCGTTCGCCCCAGTTCTGCAACGAATGTCACCACGCCGGCTTCTCGCCGACGCCACGATGGACGCCGGCGCAGCACGGGCAGGTTGTTCAGGCAGCTGGGACGGCAACATGCTTCGTGTGCCACGAGCAGGCGTTCTGTGAGCAGTGTCATACAAAAGGAGCGTACGTCAAGCCTTGATCTCACCCCTCGAGCGCCGTGTCCGTTGTGCAGGCAGGGCGCTTGTGTGGTGTGTCGAAATAGTGGAGAATTGCCCCGATAAACGGGACAGAACGAAGTATGGGAAGGAGGTGAGTTGATGTTCGTATCCAAGTCGAGAAACATCCCGGCGCTGGTCGTGATCGCCGCACTGGTGATCGCGGTGATCGCGGTGATGGCGCTCGCCGGTTGTACCGAGGCCGATACCACCACCACTTCGGCCGGGTCCACCGCCACCACAGAGGGCGGAACCGCGACCACCGCAACGACCGAAGGCAGCGCGACCACCGAGACCACCGCTCCCGTGGACGGCGGAGGGGAGTCGGTCCAACCGGTGTCAGAGGCATTCAAGATCTGCACCGATTGCCACTCCGACTTCAATCAGTTCCTGGCGACCAGCACGGTGCTGACCAAGAACTTCGGCCACGCGTTGCACCTCAACAAGGGCTTCAAGTGCGAGGATTGCCACGCCGTGCCGACGCACCAGCCCGACGCAATCGTCAAGCCGACCATGCAGGCGTGCTTCGCGTGCCACAATCAGGAACCAGGCGCCACAGCGCCCGGTGCCTGTGGGGCATGTCACCCCGCCGACTTCCCGCTCGTACCTGCCAACCATACGACGGCCGGCTGGCTGCCCGGCGCGAACCCGGGAGTTGTGAAGACCGTCGCGGCGAAGCACGCGCCGATGGCGAAGGAGGACCGCAGTTACTGCGACATGTGTCACGCGGCGAGTTTCTGCGATGCGTGTCACAAGACTCCGATGCCGCATGCCGCCGATTGGCAAGCGGCCCACCCGGTGACCGTCCAAAGCGGCGGTAAACAGCAGTGCGAGACCTGCCATCCGGCGGAGTTCATCTGCAACGACTGTCACCACACCGGCTACAAGCCCGGCGATACGCCGTGGAGGCTCCAGCATCCGCCGATCGTCCTGGGCGCAGGTGCCGAGAGCTGCTTCGGGTGCCACAACCCGCTGACATGCGCCCATTGTCACATCACGGACGAATTGAAGATGGATCTGGCTCCCTCCGGTTCGTGAGCTGACGCCGATCCGGCGATAGCCTCTCGGACGGTACGGGATGCGACGGTGGCCGAGAGTCCCTCACGGGGCCTCGGCCACCGTCGCTTTTCTCGCGTCTACGTCTAGCGGCAAGCGTCACAGTTACGGTATTGTGGGCGGGGCGGGCTCGCGCTCAGCTTCACAAAGTTGCTCCCCTCGCGGGAGGCCGGTGGTTTCGGTCAAGCGAGTCGCGGTCGAGGCCGATACAGTTTCAGGAGGGTGAGTACCACGCGTGCCGATACTTGGGGGCGTACTTGACTGATCAGGCTGCTCAGCCGTTGCAGGAGAGCCCGGCCGAGCGTGAAACCACGGGCGCGGATGAGCGCCGGCGTTCCCTGCTGGCGAAGGTCCTGCTGGCCGTCGTACTCTTGATCGTCCTTATCCTGCTCCTCACCGTGCGCTCCTGTTCGTTTCTGGATCTGACCACCTTCGTGCCGCCCGCCGAGGGTACCGAGGAACTGGGGGACTGCCTGGAGTGCCATGCGGACCATGACTCCGCAGACGGTGCGCACAGTTCGGGCAAGGTGCCGTGCCTGCGCTGCCACACGGAGCACCCGGTGCCGAATTCCGACGGGACTCTGTCCGAGTCCGGACCGTTCCTCGTTGCGACGCCGCGGGAGTTGTGTGTGATCTGTCACGGCAGCGTCGGGCGTTCGTACGATGACTCTCATCAGCATCCGCCGTTCAAGCTGGGCGAGTGCACGGCCTGCCACGATCCGCACGGCACTCCGTACCCGAACTTGCTTGTGAAGCCCCCGAACGAGATCTGCGTCACGTGTCATAACGTGGCGGACAGCCCTGAGCACCAGCAGGTGCATCCACCCTTCGGCGGTGGGGACTGTGTTGCCTGCCATTCGCCGCACGCCTCCGACTACCCGGGGATGACGAAGGATCCGCAGCCCGACGTGTGCCTCGCCTGCCATGACGGCATCGCTCAGGAAGTGGCCAAACAGTATGCGCACAGCCCCGCCGGTGAGGCGTGCACGAAGTGTCATGTTCCGCACGTGTCGGACATCAGCCCGCTGTTGCAGGCCACACCTCCGCAACTCTGCTACCGGTGTCACGGAGGCGTGGAACCGCTCTTCAAGCTCTCCTCCCGACACCCGGTGCCGGAGAGTCTCAATTGCACCTCGTGTCACTTCGTGCACGGTTCTGACTTCCCGAAGCTGCTGCACGCCTCCGGAAACGCGGTCTGCGCGGAGTGTCATCAGGTAAAGGTGGCCGACGTGGCGAAGACCGAGCACAGCAGGGTATCGCGCGACGGGCGGGAGGCCGGTAGTTGTCGCAATTGCCACCTCTGGCACGGTTCGTCCGAAGGCCCCTTGCTCCCGAAGCGGGAGGTCGCCCTCTGCGCCGAATGCCACGAGCGCAAGACGCATCCCGCGACGAATCACCCGCACGACGGGCCGTTCTACGATCCGTGGCACCGGCAGACCATGCGCTGTTCGAGTTGTCACGATCCGCACGGCACCGTGTATCCTCAGATGGTGCGAAAGGTGAAGGACGGCCTGTGCCTCGCGTGTCATCCAGGAGTGGGGATCACCTTCTAGGAAGGTAGGAAGGGGCGCTGTTGCTTCGCCTGCGCATCATCCTCAAGGTGATCGGAGCCTGCGGGCTTGCCGTCATCGCGCTCGGATTCGTGTCTCTTGGCCTGTACTACTGGCTGTTCGTGACCGTGCCCGACCCTGTGGAGCCGGCCCGCGGCGATACCCGCATCGTGGCGGGCGACGGTACGGTGCTCTCGGTCATGATGGCCCAAGAACACGCCCAGCCCGTGGGCTACTCCGATATCTCGCGGGCGGTGGTGGAGGCGGTGGTGGCCAAGGAGGACGCGGCTTTCTTCTCGCATCGCGGTCTGGACTACGGCGGGATCCTGCGGGCTCTCATTGCTAATCTCCAGGCCGGAGCCGTGGTGCAGGGAGGCAGCACGATCACCCAGCAGTACGTGAAGACCACCCTCGACGACCACTCGCGCACCTTCAAGCGCAAGTTCCAGGAGATGCTCATCGCTCGTCGGGCGGAGTCTGCGCTTTCCAAAGAGGAGATCCTTGCGCGCTACCTCAACTCCACCTATTTCGGGCGCGGAGCCTACGGCATCGAGGCAGCCGCGCGCGTGTATTTCGACACGACGGCCGCGGAACTCGACTACCCGCAGGCCGCCCTCCTGGCAGTGATCATAAGCGCCCCCAGTCTCAAGAGCTCTGTGGCGCTGGAGGAGGAGATGCGCGCGCAACGGAACGCGCTGCTCGAGCGCATGGCGGCCCTCGGATACCTCACCGGAGCCGAGTACGATTCGGCCGTTGCCGCTCCCCTTGGGGTCGTGAAGCAGCGCACCGAGAGCGACGTGAAGTGGCCGTACGTGGTAGATCAGGTGAAGCGCGAACTCTTGGAAGTCCTACCACCGGAGCTGGCCTTCAGTGGTGGCCTCACCATAGTCACGTCTCTCGACCCGCGCTTGCAGCGCGCCGCCGAGAAGGCGGCTTATGCCAATCTCCCCGAAGCGGCCGGCCTCGAGATAGCCGTGGCTTCGGTGGAGCCCTCCTCCGGCTTCGTGCGGGCCATGGTCGCCGGCCGCGACTACGATGCCAGCCAGTTCAACCTGGCCGTTCAGGCCCACAGACAGCCGGGATCGGCCTTCAAGCCGTTCGTGCTGGCGGCCGCGCTCGAGGGTGGCCTCGACCCGGACGAGCCGCTGCTGGCGGGCGGCACACCCTACGTGACCCGCTATGTGGATCTCAAGTCGGGGGAGCCTCGTTTCTGGAGTGTGTCCAACTATGAAGACCAGCCTTTCGGCCGACTCAGCCTCACCGAGGCCACCGTGTTCTCGGTGAACACCATCTTTGCCCAGCTCGTGGGCATGGTGGGCCCAAGCGCCGTGGTCGACGTGGCCCATCGCGCCGGGATCGAGTCGCCGTTGGAGCCGCAGCCGGCCATAGCTCTCGGTGGGCTCGAGACCGGCGTGAGTCCTCTGGAGATGGCCGTGGCCTACGCCACGTTCGCGAATGCGGGGGAGCGGGTGTCTGCACGGTACATCGTGCGGGTGCTGGATGCCGACGGGGAGACCCTGTACCATGCTCAGCCCGGAGGCACTGAGGCTATCGAAGCCGACGTGGCCTTGAAGGTCACGAGTATCCTGCAGCAGGTGCTCGAGCGCGGCACCGGCGTGCGGGCTCGCATCGATCGTTCCGCGGCGGGTAAGACGGGGACTTCACAGATGTTCCGAGACGCGTGGTTCGTAGGGTACACGCCCGAGTTGTCCACGGCCGTGTGGATGGGATATCCCGAGGCGGCTCGCAGCATGGAGGAGGCCGTCGGCAAGGCGGCCGGCGGCACAGTGCCGGCCGAGACCTGGCACGATTACATGACGTCCGCCCTCCAGGACGCTCCCGTCCTCACCTTCCAGACCGAGGACGTCGAACTGGTGGAGATCTGCAGGCAGACGTACACGTTGGCCGTACCGGAATGTCCGGACGTGGAAGTCATCGCGCTTCCCCGTGGATCTGTGCCCACCGAGTTGTGCACCATGCACTGAGCGCCGGGACTGGCAGGGCGCCGCGCTCTTTGGGGGCGCCGCCGAGAGTCAGATGCCGTTGCTACCTGTGGCCAGGCCCTTTGCGAATCCGCCGCTTCCTTTGCGGGCCTCTTTTGAACGGTACAGGCTCGCATCGGCCTCCTGGAGCAACTCCGCCGGCTCCGTGCCGTCGACGGGGCAGCTGGCACTTCCCACACTCATGTGCAGGCTGATCAGCGCACCGGCCACCTTGAGCTTGGTCTTCGACAGGGAAGTGCTGATGCGGTCGCCCACCACCTGCACCACGTTCTGTTCGGTCTCCGGCATGATCACCATGAACTCGTCGCCCCCGTAGCGGCAGGGGATGTCCACATCACGCACGTTCACGCGCAGCAGCATGGCGACGTGCTTGAGGGCTGCGTCGCCGGCGGGATGGCCGTGCGTATCGTTGACGGCCTTCAGGTTATCCAGGTCGAGCATGAGGAGCGAGAAGGGGTGGCGGTAGCGCTTGAAGATCTCGCCGTGGCGCTCCAACTCCTGCGTGAGATACCGGCGATTGTAAAGTCCCGTCAGTTGGTCGGTGTGGGCGAGGCGATCGAGTTCGCTGTTGGATCTCTGAAAGTATGCCTCTGTGGAAGCCGTGTAGATCCCGTGCATCGCCGAGCGTAGACGGACGACCAACGCGATGAGTTCGCGGTCCTCCTTCCGCAGGGCATTGAGCAGGAGGCTCCAGATTGAGTTCTCGAGCGCGAGCATATTCTGGGAGAGCGCTACCAAGCCCGGCTGCCCTCCATCGCCCAGCAAGCCGAGGTCGGCGGCGCGCACGTAATATCGGCCCCCCGGCTCGAATTCGGCCAGAGCCGACTCGTCGTGCAGGCTGGCGGCCAGACCTTCGATCAACTCTACGGACGTACGGATGCTCTCTTGTGTGGGAAACTGCTCGAGCGACGTGAGATCATCGATACGTGAGATGATGCGGCCGAGCCAGTCCTTCGTGATTTGGACCTTGCTCCCCTCAAGGATCGCCTCGGCCTTGAAGAAGAGCGGGCGCAGGGCGACGGGGGATCCACTCGGCTCCAGCTGATCACCGTTGTGCACTCCGGCTCGATTCACGCGTGGGTAGAATAGGACACTGCCATACTATAATTCTTGTCGCCTGAGGATGCAAACATGCGAATTCTGCACGTAAACAAACGCTACCCTCCCCATGTAGGCGGAATCGAGAAACACCTGCAGGACCTGGCCCGCGCGCAGGCCTGCGTACCGGGTGTCGAGGTGGATGTGGTAGTGGTCGCGGAAGGCCCCTCCGCGCACGAGACCGACCACGGCGTGGGGGTTCACCGTACACGTCAACTCGGGACGTTCGCGTCGAACCCCGTGTCCCCCGACATCCTTCAGATGCTGAAAGAATCCTACCATGATGTCTGGCACTTCCACTACCCGTTCCCGACGGGGGAGCTCTCGCTGCTCCTGTCCGGCCGGCGCCGCGCACCCCGACCCGTGACTGTCTGTACGTACCACAGCGATTCCGTGCCGCAGACGCCCGCGAAGCGGGCCCTCGCCGCGCCGTACGAGAGGCTGACTCGACGTTTTCTCGAGAACCTGGACGGCGTCATCGCCGGTTCACCGGGTATGGCAGTGGGGTCGCCGTTTCTTGCGGGGCTCGGCGATACGGTGAGGGTGATCCCCTACGGGATCGATCCTGCTCCGTGGCGGAGCTCGCCTGCCGTCGCGCGCGCCGCCGCTGCGCTCCGGGCGCGCTACGGCACTCCCCTCACACTTTTCGTGGGGCGTCTGGTTCCGTACAAGGGTGCGGACGTGCTCCTGGAGGCCTTCAGGCACTCGCCCGGCTCCCTGGTTCTCGTGGGAGGCGGCCCGCTGCGTACCTTCCTCGAGGATACGGCGGTGTCGCTCGGTCTTGCGCACCGGGTGCACTTCGCGGGCTCGATCGGCTCGTCCGAACTCGTGGAACATTTTCATGCCGCGGATGTGTTCGCGCTGCCGTCGGTGACCCCCAACGAGGCTTTTGGCCTGGTGCAGCTCGAGGCCCACGCATGTGGCGTCCCGGTGGTGAGCACCGATCTGCCCACCGGCGTACCGTTCGCGAATAAGCACGGGGTCAGTGGGATCGTCGTGCGGAAGGGGGATCCTCTAGAGTTGGCGGCCGCCCTTCGTCTTCTCCTGGGTGACGAGACACTGCGCCGTCGGCTCGGTTCGCAGGCACGAGAGCGTCAGCGCCGGGAGTTCTCATTGGAGGTGATGACCCGGTCCGTCCTCGAGTATTACCGGGAGTTGTTGTCGGTTCGCGGCGGCGAAGGGGCGCACTGAAGCGATTGCCTGGTTCAAGGACGAAGTGTTCGCTGCCGATATGTTCGGCAGGGACGCTGTACGCGTCTCCATTCGGTGCACGGGTGCAGACGGGGAGGAACCGGAGGGTCATGTCCGCGACGGGCTCACTTTCCACACTCGGGGTGGCGGAGCTGCTCCAGGTGGCTTCCCTGTTCCGGAAGATGGGCTCTATCCGGCTGCTGTTTCCCGGGCAGCGCGTCATTACCGTGTACTTCCAGGACGGTGATCTGAGCGGGCTCACTGACAGCGGTCGCGTGTGGCAACTCGGCGACCTCCTTGCGAGTCTGGGCCGCATCAACGAAGTGGAGAAGCAGCGTCTCCTTACCGAGTGCAAGACCAGGGGCAAGCGCCTCGGGCAACTACTCGTAGAACAGGGTCGTGTCACCAAGGTGGAGATGGAAGGCGTCCTCCGTCGCCTCACGATGCAGTCGCTCCTCTTCGCCGTTGAGAATGAGTCGTGTGGGGGCTTCGAGATGCACTTGGGCGCCGTCTCGCACACCACCGTCATGTTCCCCATGACCGACTTCCTCATCGAGATCACCTCCGCGGTCGACGAGCTCGAGCGACTCCGCTCCGTGCTCGGCCCGGGAGAGGGAGCGCTGTGGGTCTCCGGGGATGCGGGCGACGACGACGTTCTCAGGGGCCTCGTCTACCGCAAGGTCCAGGTGATGGCCCACGTAGATGGCCACAAGACTCCGATGGATGTGGCGGCCGCCTCACCCTTCTCGCCCACCGAGACACTCCGTATCTTGTGCGACCTGGCGAGCGCGGGTGTGGTTGCGTGGACGGGCCAGACCCCCGAGAAGCCTCTGGCCCGAGTGGTGCTCTTCCCGGTGCCGGATCCGCCTCGGGAAGACGACGCGACGCAACCCGCTCACGTCGCTGCTCGAAAGGAGCGCCGGACGCCGGGGGCCGTCTGGTAGAATCGGCTCCGAGGATGTGGGGCTCTGATCAGCCAGGATCTCAGGCGAGGCGCGCTTGCGTATCGGATTTGACGCTCGGACCATCGACTGGAGCGGTATCGGCACGTACTCGCGCAATCTCCTGCGACAGTTCTCGTGGGCGAAGGTGGAGGTCGTGGTGTTCTGCCCGGACCAGAAACGGGATCTCATCCCCGCCGCCGAGGGGTTCACTCTAGTCTCCACCAATGTCGACCCCCTTTCCCGCGCCGGCAGGGCGGTCTTCGCGGGTCTGGTGGAGCGGAGCGAGGTCGATCTGTTGCACGTGCCGAGCCATTACGCCCCGGTCCCCGTGGCAGTTCCGTTGGTGGCCACCGTGCACGATGTCATTCCGCTCATCTACCCGCGCACCGTCAGAAACCCGGTGGCGCGCGCACGTTACCGCCGCCAGCTCGCCCGCACCCTCGGCGCCGCCCGGCGGATCATCACCGTCTCTCAGATCTCCCTCTCCACGTTGACGGCCTTCGCCGATGTGGACCCCACGCGCGTTCGCGTTATCTGCAACGGTGTCTCCGAGCAGTTCGCACCTGTGGGCGATCCCCGCGAACTCGAGGCCGTGCGCCGCCGGTACGAACTACCCGAGCGCTACGCGCTGTGGGTGGGCGACTTCCGGCCGAACAAGAACCTCGAGTTCCTCGTGGCGGCCTGGGCGGCGGTGCAGGGGAGCCTGGATGAAGCTCTCCCCCTCGCGTTGGCGGGCTCGCAGGAGGGTGAGTTCCGAAAGATCGGCAGGGAGGTGGTGCGACGCTCTCTTGAGGGGCGCGTGGTGTTTCCCGGTTTCATACGTGAAGCAGACCTTGCGGCCGTGTATTCAGGGGCCTGTGTGTTCGTGTTCCCCTCACTGTATGAAGGATTCGGCCTTCCGCCGTTGGAGGCGATGGCCTGTGGCACGCCCTGCGTGGTCTCGAACTCTTCCGCCCTCCCCGAGGTCACCGGCCGCGCCGCCATGATGTTCAACCCCACCTCGATGGACCAGTTCGTCGAGTGCGTCACCAGGGTGCTCACGGAGCCGGAACTGAACGGCAGACTCCGCCGTGAGGGACTCCGCCAGTCCGCGCTCTTCAGTTGGGAGAAGGCCGCGGCGGAGACCCTCGAGGTCTACCGCGGCATCCTCGCGTGAGTCGGCGTTCGTGGACGATCCTGAGTGTCATCATGGACGTAGTGGCTGTGAACGCCGGCATCCTACTGGCGTTCGTCATCCGTCTCGGGTGGCCTCTCCCCGCCTTCAATATGGACGCCTACCAGCGGGTGGCGATTCCCCTCACCGTGGGACAGCTGCTCATCTTCCTTCTCGTCGATCTTTATGATCCCTCCGCCGAACGATCGGGGCCTCAGCTCCTCGGAACGGTAGCGAAGGGGATACTTCTGGGTCTCGTCGCCCTGGTGGGTATCAGCTTCTTGTTGCGGGCGTTCAGCTTCCCGCGCACAGTGATCGTGGTGGCCTTCTTCAGCGAAGCACTACTGGTGTGGGGATGGAGACGGGCTGCGGCCGGCGTCCTCAACGTCCGCTGGCCGGAGCGGCGGGTGGTGGTGATCGGGGACCCTGACGACGTGCGCCCGGTGCTCGAGCGGCTGCGCGCGGTCGAGCGGTGGGGCTACCGGGTCGTGGCCGTGGTGCTCGGCGACGAGGAAGTACCGCGGTACGAGCCCGCGGATGGATCGGCGGCGATGAACGGGCCGGAAGGCGCTTTCCCGGCAGACAGTCCTGTGATCACCCTGGGAGGGTATTCCCTGCTCGCCTCATCCGACGAGTTGCCCGCCCTCATGGAGAAGGAGCGCCCCGATCAGGTGATCGTGGCCACGCCCTCCCGACATCGGCCGATCTTGGAGCAGGTGGCTCTGAGCCCCGGCTTCTCCGGCGAGATCCTCGTGGCTCCCGAGTTGTACGAGATGCACCTCGGCGAGATCGACTTCACCCTTCTGGGCGACCTGCCTCTCCTCCGCCTCACCGCCGGCGCGGCTCCTCCCTGGCAGACGGCGGTGCAGAGCCTAAGCGAGCGGGCTGTGGCAGGGATCCTCAGTGTCCTTCTGGCGCCGCTCTTTCTCCTTCTCGCCGCTCTCGTGCTTGTTTCGAGCGGCCGGCCGGTCCTCTATCGCCAGGTGCGCGCGGGGATCGGGCAGCGGCCCTTCACTCTCTACAAGTTCCGGACCATGGTGCCGGGAGCCGAGAGCGACGGGCCGGTGTTGGCGAGCGAGGACGACCCGCGGGTGACACGCATCGGTCGCTGGTTCCGCGTGTCGCGGCTGGATGAGTGGCCGCAACTCTGGAACGTGGCGAGGGGCGAGATGAGTTTCGTGGGGCCGCGTCCGGAGAGGCCGGAGTTCGTGCGCGACTTCCTCGCTCAAGACCGGCTGTACGGCGAGCGTTTCCGGGTGCGGCCGGGCATAACGGGGCTGGCCCAGGTGAGTGGTTCGTACGGCACCACCGCGTCCGTGAAGCTGCGCTTCGATCTCATGTATATCTACCATCGATCGCCGGCGTTGGACTTGAAGATCCTTCTGCGCACCGTGAAGGTCGTGTTGGTGGGAAGGGGGGCGCAATGAGACGCGGTCGGCCCCAGGGCACCACCAGCAGGCGGGTTGCGGTTTGTCGACTCCCGGTGGATGGCCTATACTCTTTCGGCCCCGGCCAAGGCCTCTCTGAACGGGCTCACAGGTCCGGTTTCGGCCGCATCGGCTAAGAAAGGTACCATCTAGATGCACGACTTCGATGACCCGGTGGTGTCTGACACCGCTGAGTCCGACAGTGAATCCGTCCCCCTTTGGATGACCTTGGCCGTAGTGGTACTCATCGTCTCGATCCTCGGAGTGGTGGGTGCGCTGGTGTACAGCGTGTTCGTCACGGAGGAGGTGCCCATCTCGCTGGAGGAGCGCGATCTGATCTTCTACAAGGACGCGGTGGCAAACAATCCCCAATCCGCGACCGCCCACATCTCTCTTGCTCAGGCCTATATCCAGGTGGGTGACTACGAGAGGGCTATCTCCGAGGGGGATAAGGCGATCTCCCTCGACGCGAAGGATCTGGGCGGCTACCTGGCGAAGGGTTTGGCCTTGGAGAACGCCGGATCGTATCAGCAGGCCATCGATGCGTATGACCAGGCTCTCGAGTTCGTACCCACCCACCCAACGGCCCTTCTGCGGAAGGGATTGACGCTCGCCCAGATGGGCGATCTCGACGGCGCCATCGAGGCGGTTGAAGCTTCTTTGACCGACCAACCGACCGCCTCGGACGTCCTGGTGGAACTCGGTCGGCTCTACGAGGCGAAGGGCGATGCCGCCGTCGCCCGCGAGAACTACGAAAAGGCCCTCGAGTTCATTCCGGATTACGCCCCGGCCCTCGAGGCTCTTCAGCGCCTCGACGCTTCTTAGGAGGTTCACGCGCGTGCGTAAACGACGGGCATTCTTCCTGGCGATCCTTCTGCTTCTTCTGGTGATGCTGTTCGGGCTCGTGTATGTGTATCTCTCCCTCGACCGCGGTGACGCGACGGTCGATCCGGTGGACGTGGGGCCCGGCCTCAAGCACATCCGGAGCATCTACGGCTACGGCGAGGGAGCCGACAAGCTCCTGTCGCAGCCCTACGGTGTGGCCTATCGCGACGGCCAACTTTACGTGGGGCAGATCGCCAAGGGCATCGTCGTGGTCTTCGACGACAAGGGCGGGTACGTGCGCACCGTGGGCACGCAGGGCCGCGGGGTGGGCGAACTGAACAGCCCGGGCGGTGTCGACGTAGACGGCTTGGGCAATGTGTACGTAGCCGACACGCAGCACGCCAAGATCGTGGTGTACGACGCGCAGGGCGAGTTCGTGACCGAGATCGCCGTGGAGCGTCCGCTGATTCCTCGGGCGGTGGACGATCTGCGCCTCTACGTAGCCGCCTTTGACTCCATCAAGGTGTTCGACATCCCGGGCTACCAGGAGCTTTCTTCCTGGGGGCGCCGCGGTCGGGAAGACGCCGAGTTCGACTTCCCGAACGGCCTGGTGGTGGCGGACGAGGGAGAATCGGTGTTCGTGGCGGACGGCAACAACATGCGCCTCAAACGCTTGGACAAGAACGGGGAGAAGGTCTGGATCGTCGGGGCGGCTCCCGCCGACGTCCAGGACGCCGATCGTCTCTTCGGCCTCCCCGGAGGGATGGCGCTCGTCGACGATATCCTCTACATCGTCGATCCGCTGAACTCGGTGGTCCACCTGTATCGAACGGACGGCACGAAGGTCGGCGAGGTGGGCGACGTCGGCGGTGAGGAAGGGCAGTTCAGTTACCCGTCGCAGATCGTCTCCATGGGAGGAAACCGCTTCGCGATCACCGAATGGGGCAATGACCGCGTGCAGATCGTGGAGATCGACCCGCAGGCGGTCGCGGCGGCGGCCACGGTGCCCGAAGTGCCGCCGAGCACCGGCGAATGAGGATGCGCTGACCGAAGAAAATGGTGATTGACCGCCGCGACCGTGGTCGATATGATTGTCTGCGGTGCTCTGGTAGACTGGGTATTGCACTCTAGGTAAAAATAGAGTTCATGGCCCAGGGCACATTTGCCGATAACTGGGACTGGAATCCGATGGCTGTTGTCGGAGTAGACGGTGCGGGCTTGTGATTTCCGTAACGTTCACTCCGTAGAAGCGGCAAGATCCTAGAGAGGGAAGGAGGTGATACAGATATGAGGAAAACCTTTGTAATCGGCCTCACCCTCGTGTTTTTGTTCGCGATGACGGCCGCCGCGTTCGCGGCTCCGGGTATCGTCCCCACTGACGAGATCACTATCCCGTTGGATCAGGACAACCAGGGTGGTTACCTGGACCCGACCGCCGGCGTCAACCCACACGGGTCGTACAGCACGACGTCCAACAAGTGCAAGACGTGCCATGCGGTCCACGGCGCGACAGCAGGCGGCGAGGCCCTTCTGCGCAGCACCAAGGCCAACGCGTGTGTGTACTGCCACATCACTGGCGGTTTCGCGATCAAGTTGCCCTACGGCAACGTGGCCGCCAATTACACGACCGAGTATGAGAACAACCACGCTTCAAACCACCAAACATCCGCGTATGTCGGGTGTGTGAGTTGTCACTCGGTTCACGGCGCGAACACCATGGGTGGTGCCTTCGCGAGCAAGATCCTCAAGACCAGTCCCGGATCCGGTGTGGTCAACGTGGGGGTCGGTGCATTGACCGCCGCAGCGACGACTGTGGATGAGTTCTGCCGCGATTGCCACGACGGCACTTCGGCCGTGGCGGGCAGCACGGCGAACAACGCGACGACTGGGTGTTCGGGTTGCCACGCGACGCAGATGATGGTGTCCAATCCCGCGCAACGCGACTTCGTGTCGCACGTGATGACCACCACGCTCACCAACGCTAACTCGGTGACGGTGTCGTCTGCGGTTTCGACCACGTGTCGTAGCTGCCATAAAGGCGCCCAAACGTATGCGGATGCCAACAGCTTCCCGCACCTCACCAGCGGCGCCGACTTCCTGACCGACACTCATACCTCGACCAGTCCGCTGGATCGGGTGTGTCTTGAGTGCCACGTCTGGAACGCCGGCGCATCCGGTGTGGGCCAGACGTTCTAGTCTGACCAACGCCAGGACTTCGGTCCACGAATGGTACACTGCGAGGGGCCCCGAATCGGGGCCCCTCGTCCTATTCCTGAGACGGTAATTGGAGGACGCGTGCGCGAAGGGACGGACGCGGACGCCCAGGCATTGGAAAGCGTGGGCGCGCGAGTGGCGGCGTTCGGGTGGTTGCTGGTGGCACTTGGCGCCCCTTTGACCTTCTCCACCCAGGCGGCCGCCACGTTCTTCACCGTGAAGCTCGGGCCCGTGTATGCGGGGGCCGCGCTGGTCGCCCTCGGGGCCTCGTGGCCGTCGCCGAGCGACCCCTTGGCGCCCGCGGACCGCCGCTGGCGGAGGTCTCTGCGGCTGGAGGGAGCGGAGCTGCTGGCCCTGGGGTTCCTTCTCCTCGGTCTTGCGAGCGTCGTGGCGGCTTCCAGCCGGGTCACGGCGCTGCTCGGTACCTATAACCAGGGTACGGGGTGGCTCTTCTGGGTAGCTTCTCTAGCCGTGTGGGCGGGAGTGCGCCGGGGCCGCATCGAATCCCGCACCGCTCGTGTGCTCGTGACGGGTTTCGTTGCCGCTGCCACCGTCGTGGCCGCCCTGGCCGTACTCCAAGCTCTACGCTGGGAACCGCTCCACTTCCGCCTCGGCTTTCGGGCCGACGGGAGGGCGGGGTCCACGTTCGGTAACCCGCTCTATCTGGGCTCCTTCCTGGCCCTGGCGGTGGTGTCTATGCTGCATCTGCTGACCGAAGCGCGGGCGTGGGCGGGGAGGCTCGTCGCGGCAGCCGCGGGCTGCGTGCTCCTTGCGGGTGTCGCCTTCACCTGGTCCCGGGGGGCGTGGCTCGCGGTCGTGGCCGGCGCGCTGGTGTGGAGCGTCGCCGCTCTGGTCGCTGAGCGATCCGCCTGGCGGCGCGTGGCCGTGGCGGCCGGGGGAGCGACGGCGATCGCTCTCATGCTGGCCTTGTTGATCGCGCCGGCTGTCGCTCCCGCCCGTGGCGCCGACGCGGTCTCCGGCTCCGACGTCGTCGAGCCCGTGGAGGCGGGTGGTTCGACCGTCCGCACGCGTCTCCTCATCTGGGGAGCCGCTGTGGACGCCGCCGCGGAGAGACCTGCTCTGGGCTGGGGCCCGAACAACTTCCGGTTCGCCGCCCTCAAACACACGACGGTGGAGAAACTCGAACTCGAGCCGAACACGCGGGACGGAGACGCCCACTCTCTGCCCCTGGAGTTGGCCGCCACCTGGGGCCTGCCGGCCACCCTCGTGCTGCTGGCGTGGGGGGTTGTGCTCGTGCTCGAGATGTGGCGCCGCCGTCGCGATCCCCGCACTGCGCTCGGTGCCGGCGTGTTCGCGGCGTTCCTCGTGGGTTCGCTATCCATGCCTCAGAATCTGGTGGTCACGCCCGTGGCCTTGGGTCTCGTCGCACTGGCGCCTGGGCGTTGGGCCACCGACCCCGGCGTGCTCCAAGGTCCAAGCCGCCGGTCTTCTCCTGAGCGAGTCCTGCGCGGCGTGGTCTTCGCCGGGCGCCGGGCGGCCGCCCTGCGGGTGGCCGTGGTGGCGTTCGCGTGCGTAGGGCTGCTGGCGACGGGCGTGGGTTCCTGGCTCTGGTATCGGGCCGACGTGCACTACCAGGCTGGGGAGATCCGTGGAGATTTGGACGAGTTGACACAGGCGGTCGATACCTTCCCACTTGTAGATGCGTACCTCTACTCGTTGGGGGTCACCGAAGGACGGCTGGGGTTCACCGAGGGCCGGGGGGCGCTCACGGACCAGGCGATCTCCCACTTGCGGGAGGGCCTGAGCCTATCGCCCCGGGGTGTGGAGTTCCTCGTTGCGCTGTCCGGGGTGTATCTGCAGGTGGCGGACTGGCAGCAGGCGTCCGAAGTAGGCAGGCAGGCGGTCGAGATCGCCCCCACCGAACCGCAGGCCCACGCCAATCTCGCCTACGCGCTGCTCCGGCGGGGGGAGCGCGACGCGGCGGAGGAGGCCGCGCAGCGTGCACTCGCCGTGGATGTGGGTAGCCCGAGGATCCTGAACACAGTGGGCCTCTACTACCGAGATGCCGGCGATATCATGCGGGCGCAAGAACTCTTCGAGGAGGCGCTCCGCATCGATCCCGGCTTCACGCCGGCGCGCGCCAATCTGGATTCTCTGCTGCGGTAAGCCGGGAGTTTCAGGGCTTGAGACGTTCGAGGGCTTCGGCAGCCTCCGGGAAACCGGGCGCCGCCGCCACGGCACGACCGTATGCCGCGATGGCTTCCGCGGTGTCGCCGATCCCCTCGTAGGCGTTGCCCAAGTAGTACCAGGCTTCGGCGTCAGCGGGCGCGAACGAGGTGAGGGTTACCAGCGGTGCAACGGCCCGGGCCGGGTCACCGGTCTGCAGGCTGAGGGCCGCCAGGTTGAAGAGCGCCCCGGCGTGGTAGGGGTCGCGGGCCACTATGCTGTCGTACTCCACCAGAGCGTCACGTGTGTCGCCAGAGCTTGCCAGCACGCGGGCCAGGGAGAAGCCGATATCGGGGTGGGCGGGGATGTGGCGTTCGGCCGTTCTGTAGAGGGCGGCGGCCTCGTCGAGTAGAGCCGCGGAGCCCGGCGGTGCGGCCGTCCGTTCGAGGAGGTCACCGCGTGCGAGCACGTAGTCGGAGTTGCGGGGAGAGAGCCGAACCGCGCGCTCGCTAAGCCGGAGTGCCTCCCACGGTTGGCTGCGCGTGCGGGCGAAGTCCACGTCGGCCCACGTCTGCCGCAGGGTCTCGGTGAAGAAGGGCAGCGCGACCACGAGGAGCAGCACGCCGGCGGCTCTCTCCAGCGTTTTGCGGGTTGCGGGCCGCGTCGCAAGGGCCGCCCGGCGCGGGGCCCGCGGAGGCCGGGTCTCGCGCACCGCTGCTATGGCGGACGATGCGGAGGCCGCGGACCGCCGGGCGCCCGCCAAGGCCACGACGAGCCCCTGCATGGACGCCGCACCCGCGGTCACCCAGGGGATGCTGAAGCTGAACAGGGCCTGAACCTCGTACGCCGCCACCGCGCCCACGAGACCGCACAGAGCGAGACGTCGCTGCCACGGCCCCTCCGTTCGGAGAACCACCCTCACGGCCAGCACGACCACCGAGCCGAGGAATAGCAGATAGAGGATCGCCGCCGGTACTCCACCGGAGAAGGCCAGATAGAGCAGGTGGTCGTGGGGGCGGTCGGGGTAGGCGTCGGCACCCTCGATCTGCACGAGACCCAAGGGGCGGACTCGAGGGAAGTCGGCGAGGAAGCTCTCGAGGCCTGCCCCTATGAGTGGGCGTTCCGCCACCAGGCCGGCCGTCGCCCGCCACATGAGCAGCCGAGTCTCAACGGACCCCCCCGCATCCGATCGAGTAGCCGCGACGGCCTCGCCGAGGCGGGCACCGGCGCCCGCGGTGACGGTGGGTCGGGCGATCCCCACGGCGGCTACCGCGAGCAGGACGAGCACCGTCGACGCCGCGATGATGGTCAGGGCCCTTCTCCTCCAGCGGGCACCCGCCCGGCCTGGTCGCGCCGCCACCGTCGCCGCCAGGGCGAGCGCGACGGTGAGGCCGAACGCCGCGCCCACCCAGGGACCCCGAGCCGTTGTGAGGTAGAGCGCCGCGGCTTGTGGGACCATCGAAGCGATGATACCCGCTCGTTCGCGCGGCCCGGTCGACAGGGCGAGTAAGGCGAACGCGCCCGGGAGACTGAGCGCAAGCCACGCTCCCACGAACACCGGGTTCCCGAGGGTGGATACCGCTCGCGCTCCGAAGGCGTCGAAGCCCGGAGGCCGGAACGGACCAAGCATCTCCAGCAAGGCCAGAGCCGCCAGGATCGTCGCGGAGGCGGTGAGGGCACGCAACAGGCTCCGTGCCTGGACCATCGTCGCGCGCGCGGCCGTCCAGTAGAAGACTCCGTACCCGATGAACCCAAGGAACCCTTCGTATCGTGGTGAGAGGCCCAGCAGGGCGGCGCCCGGGTGGTCAGAGGCGGCTGCTGTGAATCCCAACCAGATCAGGAACGCCGCGAAGAACAGGTCGGGGACGCGCAGGCCGGGCCGGGGCCGTCCACCCGAGCGCTCGGGTGCCGCCACGTGACTGTCCCCACCGCGGCTGGGACCCATGAGCAGGCGAAGAGCCCACGCCCCTAACATCACCACGACGGCGAGGCGGAAGACGGTGACTTTGGGGATCGAATGGATCTGGTGTAACTGAGGCACGTAGACCAAGGGCATGAGCAATACCGCTCCCGCGGCCGCTAGCAGGGCTGGCCGGGGCGCTCCGCGCGGTCGCGGCGGTGGAAGCAGCGCCGCGCCGTCAGCGGGCGCGCCGTCCATCACGGCTCGTGGCAGTAGTCGCAGATGATGGCTGTGGGGATCTGATCGTGACAATTGCCGCACTCCAGCAGGGGACTGCGCGGCGTGAGGGCGTGCCTGGTGACCCAGTCCGGGCCGTGGGCGTCGAACGACTGGTGGCAGCGACGGCAGTCCTCCGGCTCGTGGCAGCGGTAGCAGAGTGTGTCCTTGCCGGAGAATGCCGCCAGGGGGGCGTGCTCCGGTGAGGCGAACGTGAGCGGATGCGGCATCTCGAGACCGTGACACTGGCGGCACGGTTCCAGGCTGTGACAGCCCTCGCAGGTGCGTTTCTCGGCGAGGTGGGCTTTCGGGTAGTTGTCGGGGATGTCGCGGGCCTCGGCGACGTCGCTCAAGTGGCAGATCTCGCAGGCGGCCGAGGCCGTCTGGTTGTCGTGGCAGGCGACGCACTTGTCCATGGTGGGGCGTTCCACGAAGGCCCCGGTCACCGCGTGACCCGTGGCTCCGTGGCAGCGGAGGCACGACGCGCCTCGGCCGAGAAAGTCCTCGTGGCGCACGCGGATGGAGCGGAATTCGGCCGTACCCGTCTCGATGTCCGCGTGGCATCGGAGACAGTTCGAGTCGATGACGTCGGCCTCCAGTGTGGACCGCCCGCTCAGGTAGTGGCCGGCGAGGTTGCTGAGTCCGCGCACCCGGGTGGCCACGTAGCCCATCACGCCTCCCTGATCGTGACACGACATACAATCATCCGTCTCGGCGTGGTCGGATTGGCTGTGGGTGATGACGCTGGGTGCGATCTCGTGGCAACGACCGCAGGTGGTGGGGGCCGTGGCGAACTCGTCTGCCGCGAGCCATGCACCCAGCAACACGAGCACCATCCCCGGGATCACCAGGGCGCGTGAAACGCGGTTCCGTCTGCGGCGGCGAACTCCGTCCGCTGCTGCCCGCTTCGGTCCCCATGAGATCACCATGAGCATCACCACGAACAGCAGAAGCAGCAGGATGGCTCCGGCTGCTATGAACACCACGGTCTGCTGGGGGTCCGCCTGAGGATCGGCCCAGACGTTCCGGAGGTCGGTCAGCAGGTTCCGCAGGAAGGTTCTCATCCTCCGGTACCCCGGAGTCTCTCCAGCACCTCGGGTGGGAGGGCCGGGTGGATGTGGGCTTCGTGGCAGTACTCGCAGTCCTCGGGCACGTGGCAGCGTTCGCAGTTTGCCCGCTGGAGGCTCTCCACGTTGTCCCGGTGGTCCGGGAGGAACTCCTCAGGGTGGGGCATCTCGATCTGGTGGCACGAGTCGCAGAAGCGCTGGGCATGGCAGGTGACACAGGCGCCGTTCGCCTCGACGGCCTGAGCACCATGAAGGTGGGGGAAGGAGTTCAGGTCGTGCGGGAGTTCGACCCCGTGGCACCCTTTGCAGAACGTGCGGGCGTGGCACGTGGTGCACGTGCCGAGATCGCCCATGCCGTGGAGGCTCTGACTCTCCGGCCCGTGTATGATGGCTTCGATGCCCGGGAGCCCGGCCGTGCCGGCCGAAGGTGCGCGCAGATGGCATACCTCGCAGGCTGTGCCTGCGGTCTTCCCGTTGTGACAATCGGAGCAACTGCCGTGCGTGAGCGCGGGGAGCACGGGGCTCTGCCCGTGGAGTTCACGCACGTGGCAGTCGGCGCACGGGATGCCGGCTTCGAGGACATCGGAGTGACGCATGCGTACGTCGTTGGCGATGGCCAGGCGCTCCGTGATCTGGCTCTCATGGCACCCGAGACACGTCCCGCTGGGGACGAAGGATCGGGAGGGATCAGGATCCGCGAGCGGGCTTACCTGTACGACGAGATTCCGGACCGCGCGCACGTTCAGTTCGAGCAAGGAGAGACTGCCCTGGGTGCGGTGGCAGCCCAGACACGCGACATCGGGGTGACTTCCTGAGGAGGATGCTTCCATCACGGCCTGGGCCGGCACGTGGCACCACGTGCACCCGCTTTGCGTGGTGGCCTGGACTACGAACCCCACCTCGGCGACGGCGAAAAGGAACAGCACCACGAGAGCGATGACCTTCCAGGGGAGTCTACCTATCCTGGACAAGCCGCGTCCTGCCGTTTCGGTGGGTTTGAACACCTGCTCCCTTGATGGTAGCCTGCCGTGGAATCTTGCGTGCGTAGAGAGTCGTACCGGTGCGGCAGAGAGGACAGTATAGCGTGCACGTCCCTGCCTTCAACCTGCAGAGCAAATGCTTCACCTGCTGGGCGCAGGGCGTCGATGTTGGCGGTACGTGGGCGTGCTATCGGAGACGTGTCCCGCACTCCCGATTCGCGCTATCTCTCGTCAGCGCACAATGGTGAGCCCGACCGGCGGGCGCGGCGTCCGCCGGCTCTACATGGCGCTCATCCTCCTCTTGGCGGCCGCGCTCGCCGTTCTCGTCTTTGCCTACTCGAGGGTCTTGAGCCGAGACGCCGAGGCCCCGGTGACCACGGCGGCGACCGAGACACCAACCGGTCTCGCCGGCGAGCCGACCTTCCTCTACGAGATCACGGCACCGGTGGATCGCCCGTTCCGGCCTCGAAACGCCGCCGTGAGTGGGGCGTTGGTATACGTGGCCGACAGCGAAGGCCAACGGGTGGCCGTGCTCGATCTTGCCGCCGGACCCGGGGCTGAACTCGCGTTCCTCCCCATAGCGCCGGACAGCCTCGAGCAGACCCTGCCCAGGGACCCGCAGCCGACCGCAGTCGCGGTCCTTGCCGACGGTTCCTTGCTCGTGGCCGATCCGGCCAACGGGCGAATGTGGCGCGTCGCGCCCGACGGTACCTTCCTGGGCGAGTTCCCAACGACGGAGGAGCGTGAACGCTCCGAACTCATCTCCCCGGTAGGGTTGACGGTGGCAGGGGGCGAGGTGTTCGTCACGGATGTGGGTGACCAGCGGGTGAAGGTGTACTCGGTTGCCGGCGCCTTTCTCCGCCTGTTTGGAGGCGAGGGCTTTCGGCCGGGACTGTTCTCCTTCCCGAATGGAATCGTGGTCGATCGTGACGGTCTCGTCTACGTGGCCGACAGTAACAACAAGCGTGTGCAGATCATAGGAGCCGGAGACTCGGTGGTGACGGTCATCCAGCGTACGGATACCGAGGAGGGGCTCGTTCTCCCTCGAGGTGTGGCCTTCGACCGCTTCGGGCGGCTGCACGTTGTCGATACCTTCAGCCAAGCGGTCTTCGTGTACGGGTCGGACGGCGAGTTCGTGTTCGCATACGGGCGGGGGCCCGGCACGCAGAAGCGCTTGACGCTTCCGGAGGGTATCGCGATCACCGAGAACCGCATCGTGGTATCCGACGGCGGGGGCCGGCGGCTGGTGGTGTACTCGTACTAGCCTGACGCGCAACGGAACGGCGGGCCCCGGAGGGCCCGCCGTTCGCGAGCTGCCGTCGGATCTCGACCGGACGAGCCGGGCGTCACCGAGCTACCTCGTCAGCACGTAGCGTGCTTCGGAGATGTCGTAGTCGTCGCTGCCGCACGTGACGCGTAGCTTGAACCAGGAGCCGCTGGTGGCCTTCACCAGGTTGGTGACATCGAGGTCGATCCAACCTGTCTTGGACACCGTGTACTCCGAGTAGCTGGATGCCACGTACTTGTAGCTCGTGTAGCGGTAGACGCGGATCTTCTGCGTGTTCCCGTCTTTGAGCGAGTTCACGTACAATCTCAACACAGCCGTCTTGACGGTGCTGCCGCTCTGATTCAGCTGGAGCGACATCATCCTGCGGTCGCGTTTGATCTCGTACCAGGCGCCGTAGCTGCTGTCCCCCATCTTGCTGGTGACGTCGTAGCGTCTGTCGGCCCTGTCGTCCGGATCGCTGTTGTTGAGGTCGTCCAGGTACTCGGCATTGTTGACCTTGTACTCGGTCGTCGCCGGCGGCACCGTGGTGCTGGTGGTCGTGGTCGTCGACGTGGATGTCGTCGTGGTTGACGACGTGGTCGTCGTGGTTGTCGTGGTGGGTGTGCCGTACGGCACCCACCAGTTGGTGCCGAAGCTATGGCAACTGCGGCACGCGTTGGCCTGAGCCGTGCTCGCGTTGTGGCACTTGGCGCACGCGCTGCTCTGCTGATGGTCGGACTCCACGGTGTGGAAGTCCTCCCGTTCGCCCGGACCGTGACAACGTCCCCAGCAGTCCTGACCGGACTGGTGCGTCGAATCGTGCTCGTGGCACGCTGTCTCGCACGCTTGGCGGATGTTCGCCGACGACGTTGTGCCGAACTTGAACGTCGGCGCTACATCGTGGTGCATGCCGCTCGTGTGGCACGTCCGGCAATCCGAGGAACTCGGAACGCTGGTCGTGGTATGACAGACGTTGCATCCCACGGCCGAGTGGACCGACTTCAGATCGGAGGAGTGGCAGCCGGACTTCGCGCAATCGGTCTGAGAACTCACGTGCTTCGCGTTCTCAGCCGAATGGCGCACCGGGGCCAGACCGCCGGTCGTGTGGCAGTCCGCGCACTTGTAGGTCCACACGAATGTCGCGGGCAGCGGGTGGCAGTTGCCACAGCTGCGTGAGTTGCTGATGCTGGTGCTCCGAGCGTGCTCGTCGGGGAGCATCATCAGGTGGCAGCTCTTGCAGTCGGTGCCCTCGTTGGCCGTGTGTTTGGCCACCGCTCCCGCATGGTATGCGGTGTGGCAGTCCGTGCACACCGGGTTCAGCGGATTTGCGCCACCATACGTGGCGATCACCGACTTCACCGTGGCCGACGCCCCGGAACCGTGACACGCGTCGCACCCCAAGGGGTTGTCGACGGTGTGCTCGGTCACCAGGTTGCCGGAGTGGCACAGGGTACATTCCGGGACCGTGGGGTTCGCCAGTTCGTGCTGCTGCACGTGCTGACCGGCGTTCGGGCCGTGGCACTCTGCGCACGTGGGGTTCATGGCGGCCTTCGTACCGCCGGTGCGGTAGGTCGCGATGACCTGCTGCACGGCGGAAGAACCGCTGTGACACGTGGCGCAGTCGAGCGCACGACGATCGACGTGCTCCGTTACCAGGTTGTCCACGTGGCACGTGGAGGACTGGCAGTCGGCAGGAGGCTGCACCGGATCGGTGAGCGCGTGCTGCGTCACGTGCGCGCCGGCGTCGCCGCCGTGGCACACGAAACAGCCCTGCTTGGCTCCCGTGTTCTTCCAGGCCGCGATCGCGTCCTTGGCGTATTGCGGAGCAGTCGTGCTGTGGCACGTTGCGCACGAGCCGATCGTGCCGTCCTTGAACGTGTCGCCCACGTGTTGCGTGGCGATGTTCAGAACGTGACAACCGGGATCGGCGCACGAGGCGTACGTGCTCGAGAGAGTCGCGTCGGGATCGTGGGTGGCGGTGTGACCCGCGCCCGCGTTCGCGCCGTGGCATGCTTGGCACGTCGTGTCGGCGTCGTTGATCGCGGTCAACACCAGCGTCTTCGACAACGCTCCCGTCTGGCCGAGATGGCAACGTCCGCAGACGCCGCCTAGGATGGCGGTGTTGTTCTGCACTTCTGTCGCCGAGACCGACCAGCGGAGCTCGTGCTCCACCAGCAGATTCTGGTTGTGACAGCCGGCGTCTCCGCAGCTCTCACCCGGGGCCGACGTGGGAGACTGGTGCTCCAACGTGGGCGTACCGTGGACCGTGTGGCATTGGTCGCAGTTGGTGAGCTGGTCTGTGCTCGCCGCCGCGATGGCGGCCACCACCGCCGCGCGCGTGCTCTGGTGGCACGTGTCGCAGCTGAGCGGTGAGCCGTTCGCCGCGAGCCAGGCCGGACGACCGGTCGTGCTGTCACCGGTGTGCTCCAGTATCACGTTGTTCGTGTGACACATGGCGCAGTCGGTGGTGCCGGAACCCTGGTTCGAATACGAGTAGTACCCGGAACCGATCTCCTTGCCCGCCGGCAGGTCGTGCTGCTGGAAGTGACCGGCCATGTGGCACCTCTCGCAGGAGGTGTCGTTCGCAAGGATAGCCTCGCGCACACCGGCACGCGGAGTGCTTGTGTGGCACGTGTCACACGTCCTGCCGTATCCGGCGTGGAGCGTGGCCAGGTTGGTCGATGCGTGGCAGCCGGCATCGAAGCACTCGGTAGAGGTCGTCAGGTGACGATCGACGTGAATGCCCGTCACCACGTGGCAGGTGGCGCAATCGGGGTTGGCGGCCGTGTTTGCCGCTAAGGCGGCCACTTCCGACTCCACCCGGCTGCCCGCAGCGTGACACGTGTCACAGTTCCACATCGTGTTCCAGGTGCTGTCGTTGACGTCGGCCGGGAAGGCCGGGTCGATGTGCACGGGGAGCAGGTTGGTCGTGTGACAGTACTGACACTCGGCCGGCGGGGCCACGGGTGCGAGCAGGTCGTGCTGAAGGACGTGGCCGGAAGCGCCGTGGCAGTCCTCGCACGTGGAATTCTGCGCGACGTCTTTGAACGCGGTGATCACTTGCTGCACCTCGGTGGAGCCAGCGTGGCAAGTGTCGCAGACGAGGCCGCGACGATCAACGTGCTCCGTTACCAGGTTGTCCACGTGGCACGAGGCCGACTGGCAGTTCGCCGGCGGCTGCACCGGATTCTCTAGAGCGTGCTGCGGTGTGTGCATACCTGCACTTGCTCCGTGGCATTCACGGCAACCAGCTTTGGTGCCGTCGGCCTTGTAAGCGGCAATGGCTCCCGCCACGGCCGCGACGGTGGAATCGTGGCAGGTGCCACATCCCAACGGTTGGTTCGTGAGGTGCTCTGCCACCAGATTGAGGTCGTGACACGCTACGCAGTTTTCGCCGGTCGCACCGTACTCGGTCGTTATGGCCACGGACGGTTCGTGCACCACCTCATGCGACTCGCTACCGTGGCATCCGGCCTGGCCGCAAGCAGGCGCTAGGCGGATGTTTGGCTGTAGGCTAGGCGCGACAGGCGCTGTTACTGCATGGCAGGTACTTGCGATGCAGGTGACGGACAGAGTAACCACCTGCGGTCGGCCGGCAACGACGGTCAACCATTGGCTGTCTTCCACGGGTGCGACGATTGGATTCGCTGTTCCATTGCCGTGCTTGTCGAGTTGGTGAGGAACTTGGCCGTCATGACACCATGAGCATTGCACCTTCTCGTAGTGGCATGCTTCAGTACATGGAGCATATGTATACCCCTGCTTGCCGACGCCACTATGCGCGGAGTGGATCACACTCGGGCTCGCGGAGCTTGGTGCGGCACCGTGGGCACTTGGATTCACCATGCCTGGGTGACATGCCACGCACTTGTCGATGCTTGCCGTAACGTCCTGAACGCCAAATGGCACCAGCTTGGCCACAGCCGTTCCGTCGGGCGCTCCGTGGCAGGCGAGGCAATCGGTGTTCGTCAGTGCCAGTGCCGGTGCGGTAGTCGCGAGCAGGACGGCGGCGACCAAGATGGTGAGAAGAATGAGCTTCTTCATATTCATTGCGATTCACCTCCTTTCCTCAGAAATCTCATGAGTCAAGGAAGCTTGTGAACATCGGCACTACTACGGCAGATAGTAGTGCTCCAGAGATACGTTGACCGGAGCCGAAGCTCCGGTCAGTAAACCCGCTATCTCCTGTTCTGGAGGCCGGAAACGAAACAACCGGCCACCTTCGGCCGGTTGCACTACTGGCTCCCCCTGACCCAAGTGCCCAGGTATAGGACAGGGTTCTTCGCCTCCACCTCCTTATACTCTCCGGCGATAGACTATCGGCGCTTGACACGCAAGTCAAGCTCTTCCGCAGGTCCTGTCTTGGGGATACGGGGTGCGAGTTTGCACTCTAGCAGCCAGTTCCCCCGCGTTGCGGAAGAATGAGGCTCCGAGTACGAAATTCTACGGAGAAAGAAAGGACCGAAGTTGGGCCGACCCTTCCCCACTGCGTTCCGCGGGTTTGCTTGCAGTCGCTTTACTTGGTGCCCAAAACGAAAGCCCGGCCGTAGCCGGGCTTTCGAGGTTCGACGGTGCATGTCCGTTCCGGCATGGGCCGGAACGGGGCGTTCACTCCACGTTCAGCGAGAGGATCAGCAACTGGTCGCTGCTCTTGGCCTTCTGGATCATGTCGAAAGTCACCGACTCGCCTTCTTCAGCAATGACCTCGCCACCGGGTGTCTCGATCCGCCGGAGCACGCGCTTGCCGATCAGGAAGTGCTTCTGCTGCGACGTAAACGCGTCCTCGGCCGGCTCGGGTGCCGCTGGAGCCGTGGCCGCAGGCTCCACCATTTCGGGTTCCGCGAGGTCGAGGGCCGGTGCTGAGGTGAGAGTGTCGTCGGCAGATTCGTCCTCTTCCGCTTCCAGTTCCACTACTTCCGGTTCTGCGGGAAGCGCATCGACTTCCGGGGTAGGCTCGTCTACGGACGGTTCGTCAACCGGCTCGTCAGTCGGTTCGGGCGTCTCGGGTATCGTGATCGCCTCGAAGGCGTCTTCGATCTCCTTGGCGGGCTCGGGCACCAGGGGCGCGGGCTCGGCTGCGACGGGCTCCTCCGCTGCTACGGGCTCCTCCTCGGCGGCAACTAGCTCCTCCGTGGGCGGTTCCTCCGCTGCGGCGGGCTCGTCGACCGGGGGCTCTTCCACTGGCTCCGGAGCGGCGACGGGGGCAGCGTCGACCGCACGCGGCTTGGAGATACGCTCGAGGGAGGCGTCATCTTTCATCAGGTGCTTGTCGTAGTCGTCCTCCAGCACCACTATGTCGCGGCCGAGACGGTACAGGGTGGTGGTCGGGATCACGGCCGCTTCGCGCGGGTAGACCGTCTGATCGGCCGCGATGAACTCCATGCCCACCACGTCGCCCGTGTCCGTGTCCACGAAGAAGTCGCCGATCGTGCCGACGGTCCGACCGGAGCGTGTGATCGCTTTGGCGTCGGAGATGGTCACGTCCTTCTCCGCGAGCGCTTCGAGTGCGGGGCTCGCGGAGATGGGGGTTATCTTGGCGGCCGACTCCACGACCACGGCGTCCAGTCCCACCGCGTGGGCCGACCCGAACGGCAGAACGGAAGCTTCGTAGAGGCCAAGGTCCACCAGGAAGCCCGCCACCTTGACGGCGGCATCGTCTATCAGCAATCCGTCGACCTCGCCGACTACCATGGCGTTGTCAAGCGCGACGATCTGGAGACCCAGGAGGTCCGTATCAATCCTCGCCATATCTTCACTCCTCCTTGTCTGATCCGGACGCGCTGTCAGCGGAGCCGACTTTGTCCGTACCCGTCATCTCGGCGATGGTCCTTTCGAGGTGCTCCAGGAGCATCTCGTTGTCCGTGTAGGAAGTAGCCTGCAAGTAGGCTGCGCTTGCCGGGCCGAACATCTGCTGCGTGCGGAACGCGTTGCCGATCTCGACGCAGAGCTTCAGCTTTGCGTCAGGGTCGTCGGTGAGGGAGAGGGCCTTCTGGAACTCGGCGACCCCGTCCTGGTACAACCCGTTCTGCAGGAACTTGAAGCCCAACTGAACACGGAAATTGAAACCCACCTGATTCGCGACGGTCGTCGGTGTGGGAGCCTCGACCCGTGCGACGGAGGCTGGCGTATCCGACTCCACGGCAGCCTGTATCGCAGGCGGCGGTTGCTGCTCCTCGCTCCGAGGCGCGGTGGCTGTGCCCTGATCCGGATTCACGTCGGATGTAGGCTCTTCTGCCGCCCGCGGCTTCTTGCGTCTCTTCAGCTGCTCGACGATATCAGTGGCCAAGGGTTCGTCGATAAACGCCGAAGCGTCGGTTTCGGCGGCTGGGCTCGCCAGGTTTCCAGGGGTTTCAGACGCCTCCTTCGAAGGACGCGACCGACCCACCAGGAACGAGAGGACGATGAGCACGAGGCCTGCCGCCACGAAGACGCCGGCGACGACCAAGACGATGAGGTTCATATCGCGCGTTCCTCTGCTGCGGTGGGCGCAGCGGCTGCGGCTCTGGGTGTGCCCGCTATCAGAGGACGTCCGCCGATGCGACTACCCTGCTATCGAAGCCGTCTTTCAGCATGATGAGCTCGGCGCTCACGCGCAACACATCGGCGATCGGCACGAGGTATGCCTCAGCCGAGTCCCCGTCTTCGATTTCTTCGGGAAGGATCTCCAAGCCCTTGATCGCACCGCTGGCGGCGTCGACGAAGTAGTCGCCTGCGATCCCCACCAGGTTGCCGCGATCCGTCATGGCGAGTGTGTCGCTCACCTGCACGTCGCGCTCTGCGATCGCTTCCAGGGCCGCGTGTTGAGAAATGGGCTTCACCGCGTTCGACGCGCCGATCATCACGGCGTCTTCGCCGATACTGAGGATGTCTGAAAAGGCCAGGACCTTGGCCTCGTAGACGCCGAGGTCGATCACGAGGCCCACCACAGCGACCTTGTCGTCATCCACGAGCAGCGCGTCCACTTCTCCCACCACCGACGCATCCTCGAGACTCACTACTTCGAGGCCCAGAAAATCCTTGTCCTTGCGTGCCATGTAGACCCACTCCTCCTTGTCCCGCGGGACGCATCGGCGAACGGATTGAGCCGTGCCTCAATCCTTCCCGCATCTTAACAGATGGCCTTCCTCTTTTGTGAATGCGGGCGCTGCGCCCTTTCTTCGCCCGAGGCGTGCTGCCGACCGGCTTTCGAACAGGCTCCACCCCCCCGTCGTTCGCCCCGCGTATGCGATAATGACGGTGCCGCACGAGCGTCGCGGCCCGGCGGCGCGTACGAAGGTGCGGCGCTGGCTACGACGTCTCCTTGTTCCTCGAATACTCCAATCCGGCTGGGAGACGACGTGACGTTGGCATTGTCGGAAGCGAGAGGGCATTCCTGCAGCCTCCCGCGCACAGACGGAAGGCTGGGTTGATGTTCGGTAGGCGTCTGCTTCTGACCCTCGGCCTCCTGCTTGCCCTCGGCGGCTTTGCCGTCGCGGGGATCGTACTGCTGCGCCCGCCCACCACCGCCACCACGACCACCTCGACTGCGGCTGTTACCACCACCACGGTAGCGGAGACCGCGCCGGGGGCCGCCGAACTCCGGGCGGGCGACTTGGAAGGCGCCAGGGTCAAGCTCGAGACGCACCTTGAAGAGAACTCGGAAGACCTGGAGGCCCGTTTCCTGCTCGCTCTCGTGCACGAGAGGGCGGGGGCCTGGGAAGATGCGGTCGCCGAGTACGAGGAGATCCTTGAGATCGATACCCGGAACTTCGAGGCCCAGTTCCGCATCGCCAACATCTTGCGGCGAGAAGGGAAGCTCGAAGAGGCCAAGGCGCGGTTCGACGAATCTCTCCTTCTGAACAGCGACTTTACGGCTGCCCGTGTCGCTCTGGCGGAGACGATGGCCGAGCTCGGCGACACCGATGGTGCGATCGAGCTCTACTTCGAGGTGATCGAGGCGCAGCCCATGGGTGTGCATTTCGATCAGATACGCGTGGCGCTGGCTCTGTTGCTGGTCGAGGTGGACCAAGCGCAGAACGCCGCGCTGCAACTCGAGAAGGCGCTGGCCGAGAACCCGGAGAACGCAGGGGCGAAGAACCTGCTCGCGGAGCTGCGGAGCGCGTCCACCACGACGACTGAGGTTGGCCCCGAGGCAGGTGAGACTGCCACGAGTACGACGGCTGCCGAATGACGGCCGGTCGGGTCCCGTGTGGGGCGCGGATCAAGCGTCTCTTTGATAGTATTCGGATGAGAGAAACGCAGTGCGGGGACGCGTGCTGTGCATTCTAGCGAAACGAAGAATCTGCCGATACCTGTTGGATGGAAGCTCGGTCGGGGAGGCATCGGGTCAGACGTGCAGGTGAGAACGTGAGGAAAGACACAAGCTCGCGTGTGACGAGGCGGGTCGCGCTCGTTCTCGGGTGGCTGCTCCTGTTCGTGGGCTTCATTGCCGTCAACGCCACCCCGCCCGCCTCCGCGGCGGTCGTTGATTACTACGTGGTGAGCAGCAACGGCACCGCCATTCCCGGCGACGGCACCACCAACGTGGTTGCCGGCACTACATATCTCAACGTCTACGACCGCGTAACCCTGTTCTCTACCACCAACGGCAACAACACGGTTACCGTCCGCCGCCAGAACGCAGGTGCCTTCGGATACGAGACCATGTTGAATGTCTACCTGGGAGCGAACTACACCGTCTCCACGCAGATAGCCGCCAACGCTCAGTTCTTCTTCGGCGTGAGCGCCTCGGCGTGGGATGGGTGGATCCTCACACTGTACGACTACAACCCGGGCACGGGTTCGAGCGTTCAGTTGAGCCAGGTGACACTCCCCCCCGGGAGCGGAACCACCACCCTTACGGCGAACTTCACCAACAGTCTTACGACTATCGCTGCCGGTCATCGCCTGCGCGTGATGGTCCAAGGGGATAGGAACGGCTCGAACCAGCTGAACCTGTATTTCAACGGTTCGACCGGATCGAACCAAGCGGCGTATCTGCGGGTGAACGAGATCCCGGCCGACTCCACTGCTCCCACCACGTCCCTCTCAACGAGCCCGATGGCTCCCGATGGCGACAGCGGCTGGTTCAAATCCCCCGTGACGGCGACCCTCTCCGCGGTCGACCCGGAAGGTTCCGCCTATACCACCTACTATCAGTGGGGCGTAAACCCGCCCACCACGGTATATGCCGGCACCTTCGCCGCGCCTTCGGGCACGAACACGCTCTACTATCGTTCCATCGATGTCTACAGCAACGCGGAGACCGTGAAGAGCCAGGTGTTCAAGGTGGATGCGGCGATAGTCGCACCCACGATCACCACTCCCACCGGCACCGAGCCATCGCCCACGAATATCCAGGGCAGCGTGAACGTCGACGCAACCGCCACCGACGCCACCAGCGGCGTGAACTACGTGGCCTTCTACTACTTCGCCTGGAACGGCTCGGGTTGGGATGCCGTGGGCACGCAGATCGGGAGCAGCCAGACCGCCCCTGTCTCGGGTACCACCTATCGCGTTTCCTGGAACACAGGGCTGGTTCCCGATGGCCGCTATCTGATCCAGGCGCAACTCCGCGACGTGGCCGGCAATTCCGATTTCTCGCCCGCCCAGTACGTGCGTGTGGACAACGTGGGTCCGTACGTCGACCTGTCCGAACCCGAGGACGACTCCACGATCCGCGGCACCGCTTACCAGATTCGGGGCACGGCCACGGACGCCGACCTGACTTCGTGGACGCTGGCTATCAAGCCGTTGTCGTCCGGCTCATGGGCCACCCTCGCCAGCGGCACGAGCAGCGTCAGCGATGTCCTCCTGTACACTCTGGACACGACGCTGTACACCGACGGTCAGTACCAGGTCCGACTCGTCGCCGTGGACGGAAGCGGTCACTCGTCGACGGATCTCCACACGCCCGTCACCATAGATAACGTGGGCCCACTCCTCGGCCCGGCCGTGGCGGTCGCGCCCACCACGGTGGACGTCCTGTTCGCCGAGGCACTCGACCCCACATCCGTGCTGCCGGCTTACTTCACCATTTCCGGTCTCAGCGTCTCGGGGGCCACACTCCTGCCCGACGGCGTCACCGTGCGCCTCACCACGTCCGCGCAGACGCTCGGCGCGCCGTACACGGTGGTGGTGAAGACGACCGCGCCGTCTGTGACCGACGTGGCCGGTAACCTGGTGCAGGCTCCGGCGAACGCCGTCTTTACCGGGTACGATCCGGCAAGCGATACCACGCCGCCGGCGCAGCCGGATGCGCCGATCGTGTCCTCGGGCCACGGGCGGAACCGTCTGGCGTGGAGTCCCTCGCTTGCCGGCGATCTCGCGGGCTACAACGTTTACCGCGACGCCTCGGCCGGCGGCGTCTTCGCGACGAAGGTGAACGGGGGGACGCTCATCACCGCCGTCTCGTACGACGACACCGGTTACGGCGCGGCGGGCTACTACTACTACAAAGTCACCGCCGTCGACACCAACGGCAACGAATCGACCAAGTCCGTCGCCTCCGGCAACCACCTCGTGAGTGTCGACCAGAACGTGGGCGTGGGTGGTGCTTCCCTCGCATCGAGCAACGGCGAAATGGCGATCAACGTGCCCGGCGGTGCGCTCGGTTCGCCCATGAGCCTGCGCATCGACGAGCAGACGGCCGCTCCCACGTCCACCGCCATGACCTTCGTGAGCTCGGAGTACTTCTTCGAGCCGCACGGGCAGACCTTCGCCTCACCCGTGACGATCACGGTGAAGTACTCACCCGGGGCGGTGGACGAGAGTACGATCGGACTGGTCTACTACGACGGCACCACGTGGCGCCCGGTCGAAGGCGGGTCGGTGGTGAACCAGGCCGAGGATACGGTCACGGGCACGGTGAGCCACTTCAGCGGCTTCGCCGCGGCCAGTCTCGACGTTACGGCGCCGTCGGCGCCAAGCGTGACTCCCGTCAACGGCGCCACCGGGTTCCCGGTGAACGGCTTCATCGTGCTCACCTTCGATGAGGACATGGACCCCGGCACCCTCACCAACGACAAGGTGCAGATCCGGGTGGGCGGCGTAGGTGGCACGGCCATCTCGGCCGAGACCGTCGTCCTCTCGAGCGATCGCAAGAAGGTCTACATCTACCCGGACAAGATGATGGACATCAGCCAGGGCTACACCGTGTGGGTGAGCGGCTCGGTGACCGACCTGGCCGGCAATCCGCTCGGCACCGACTTCACCAGCACGTTCACCACTGCCGCCACGGGTGTGACCCCGCACGGCACGTACTCGGCTTCGAGCAACTTGTGCCGCAACTGCCACGTGGTGCACGGCGCTACCGGGCCCAAGATCTTCACCGAGGCCACCGAGAAGCAGGTGTGCTACACCTGCCATGACGGCACCGGGTCGGGCTACAACGTGAAGACGGCCGACACCACGGCCCCGCTGTCTTGGGATTTCGGCGAGGCTGTCATCGGTGTCTCGACTCAACGCTCGTACCACCCCGTGCCGACGTCTCTGACTCACACCTGGGTCGACGGAAGCACCACCAACACGGGTGTTACGATGCAGTGCTCCAACTGCCACAACGCCCACGGCATGACCGGCACCGGTCAACGGTTCCTGGCCGTCAAGAAGCTCGATCCCAGCTACGCGGGCACGTACGGTCCCAAGACCGGCAACGAGTTCTGCTGGACCTGCCACAATACGACCGCCGCCGCCTCGGCCGGCTACCTCTCCGCCGCCGCGTGGAACGCGAGCACCGGCTATGATCACAAGACCTACTACCCCACCGGGAACGCCAGCCACAACCAGACCAGTGGGTTCGCCTCCCTCACCGGCAGCGGCGTGCCCAGCGTGCAGGGTCCCATGACCTGCAAGGGCTGCCACAGCGAGCACGGCAGCACCAACGACAAGCTGATAGTCCAATCGATCTACGGGTTCGCCGTCAACTTCCGGGCGCGGACGGAAAACGACTACAACACCACCTACAACAGCGCGTGCAACCCGTGCCACGGCCTCACTGTGGGTGGCTTCTCCTGGCCCGGCCTTGCCTCCTACAATGCCTCCGGCCACGGGGTATCCACGTCGACCAAAGGGCAGACCTACGCCCCTCCCGTACCGGCGAAGACCCAGACACTCCTGGTGGGAGAATGCAAGCAGTGCCACAACCCCCACGGCGCCGGCGACGCCAACGGAGCCTTCCTGAACCTCACCCGCTACTTCGAGGAAGGTGTCTGCTACGTGTGTCACAACACCAGTGGCAACCCCACCGGCGCGAAGAACGTGGCCACGGTCTTCGGGCGTGCCACCAGCCACAACCTCGGCCTGAGCACTACGGCCGCGCGTAAGCACGATCTGAATGCTGAATTCGCCGTCACTCCGGCCGGTACCGGCAACGCCAACCTTTCGGGCGCCAAGCGCCACGTCGAGTGCAGCGATTGCCACAACACGCACCTCTCCGCCAACACCCTGCACACGAAGGGTTCGAACGCGATCACCGCGGGCGCGAGCGTGCTCGCCGGAGTGTGGGGCATCTCCCCGACGCCCGGAGCGAACTGGTCGAACCCCTCCACGTGGACCTGGACCGCCGCCAACAAGGTGTATCCGGCCACAGCCGAGTACCAGCTCTGCCTGAAGTGTCACAGCGCCGCGGCGTACGGCGCCACGCCGCCGGCGCGGACGCAGAACAACACCCGGGGCACCTCGTACTGGCCCCTCGCCACCTACACCGATCAAGCCAAGGAGTTCAACCCGAACAACGCGAGCTACCACGCGGTGTGGGGCAACAGTAAGGCGAGTGCGACGTACGGGTCGTACGTGAACGGCTGGACGTACAACAGCAAGATGTACTGCTCGGACTGTCACCGGTCGAACACTGCCGGCGATCCCATCGGATCCCATGGATCCGCGGCGCCGTTCATGCTGGGTGGAAATACGACGCCCGCCAACAGTTCGTGGATCACCGGTCCGGGGGCGAACCAGGCCAACCGGCTCACCAGCTACTCACTGTGCTTCAACTGTCACGATCCGAACTTCACGAACACCGGCTTCACCAGCGGCGGTGGCAGCAATCTTCACACCAACAGGCACGGTGGTCATTCCTGCGGGGCCTGCCACTCAGCGATCCCCCACGGCTGGCAGCGCTACCGCATGCTCGTCCTGCGCGGCGATCCAGCTCCCTACAACGACCACGGCAGCGGATACGGGCTTCCGAACTCCACAACGTGGGGCACGAGCGGTGACTGGAGGGAGAACGACTGTCACAACGCTGAGGGCGTGGGTTCCTGCGGCTGATGGCTTTGCCTCGCGTTGCGCGGTGCTGCTTCATTCTTGATCTTCTCGGTCACCAGCCCGGCTTTTCCCCGCCTCCCCGAGAGGCCGCGACAGGTTGAACGGCGTCATCCGTTTCCTGCGGTCTACCAAGTTGGCTCTCTTCGCCATGGCGGTGCTGGCGCTTATCGTGGCCGCCGGCTCCCTGATCCCGCAGCGCCTCACAGTCGATCCGGGCGACTATGCTTCTTGGAAGACCCACCTGCCGGCGCTGATGGGAGCCGCCGAAGCCCTTGGTCTCACCGACGTCTACCATTCGCCGCTCTACGTGGCCGCGGTGGCGCTCTTCGCCCTCAATCTCACCCTCTGCACGTGGAAGCAGGTTCGCTTTGCGGCCCGCCGTCTTCGCCCGCGGAGCGGCCCCTCGGCCAAGGGGCCCGCGAGTCGACCGGCGCGTGCGGATATCGAGCGGCCGACGGGTGCTTTCGTCCCCAGCGCCCTGGGCTTTCTCCAATCCGGAGGTCGGGTCGTCGCCTTTCTGGAAGCCGAGGGGTACTCGGTGCGATCTCTCGGTCCGGGGCGTTGGGAGGGTCGGCGGCGCTGGGCGGGGCACGTGGGCCTTCCGTTGTTCCACGTGGCGCTGCTGCTCGTGATCATCGGGGCCCTGACGGTGAGCCTGTTCTCCTTCCGCGGCAATCTGGAGTTGGCGGAGGGCCAAGGTTTCGTCAGTGACACCGATCGATTCCTGCAATCGAGCCGTGGCTTACTGGGTCGGACGCCGCCTGCGGGCCTGGCCGTGCGGCTCGACGCGTTCCGCAGCGCGTACCACCAGAACGGGCAGATAGCCGTGAGGGAGAGCGACATCTCCATTCGCACAGAGGGAGTCGAGGATCACACCGTGGTCTCGTCGAGTCACCCCGCGGGAATCGGCGATTACCGCGTGTACCAAAGTACACGCTTCGGCTGGGCGGCGCTCCTGCGGCTCAGCTTTCCCGGTGGGCGGGAACAGGAAGGCTTCGTGAATCTGGCCCAGTGGCGTTCGGACGAGGAGGAGGGGGGCGTCAAGTCCTACCGCTCGAAAGCGGACGTGCCGGGCACGGCGTATTCGGTTCTGTTGGAGTACGAGAGACCGGTAGCCGCGGGAGCCGGGTCTGCGGCCGGCACGGATCTCTCATTGTCGACAGTGGTCTCGGAGGGGATGAACAACACCTACAACGGGCGGTTGGCAGTGGGACAGACGATCCAGTTGCCGAGCGGAGTGGAACTCACCTACGTCGATCTTCGTCCGTGGTCTGGGTTGGTCGTGGTGGGCACACCGGGCCTGTGGCTCGTGTTTCTCGGTGGCGCGCTCGGCCTGTTCGGCCTGCTGGTACACTTCGTCGTGGTTCCGGAAAGCATCCGCGTGTCGAGTACGGAGGACGGCGATGCAGCCGGGTTCTGGATAGTCGGGTGGCGGCGGCGCTATCAGGACACACATCAGGAGCGCCTGTACGACGTGGCGCGCCGTCTCGAGACCGCGCTTCAGAACAGTGACCGTGCGGCGTAGGGGGTGACTGTGGACGCGAGCACCATTCAGATTGCGGGCGTCTGGCTTGTGGAGGCCTTCTACGCGGTGGCCACGGCGCTGCTCGTGCTCGGCTTCGCATTCACGAAGGAGGCCTGGATCCAGCGGTCGTTCGTGGTCACCCTCGTTGGTCTTCTGCTCCATACCGCTGCCATCATCGTTCGCTGGATCCAGGCGGGTCACGCACCGTACATCCAGTTCTACGAGGTCATCCTGTCGGACACGTGGTTCGGGATCGTCATCTTCTTGGCGGTGGTGTGGCGTTATCCAAAGTTGCGGCCCGCCGGTCTGCTTGCTCTGCCGCTAACCTTCATCCTTCTGGGCATCGCGGTTCTTTCGTCCACCGAGATCCGCACCCTTCCCCCGACCTTCCAGACGTACTGGCTCATCCTGCATATCCTCTTTGCCAAGCTGACGTATGGCTCGTTCCTGGTTGCCGCCGACCTGGGGTTGCTGTACGTGCTCAAGGAGCGATTTCTGCGGCGCCGGGGAGTGGCGGTTTCGCACGACTCTCGTATCCAGGAAGTTCCACCCGCGGGCATGACGGTCGAGTCCGTCTTGGGTGATTCGCACTACCGTCGTCTTCCTTCGCTGGCCCGGCTTGACGAACTCTCCTACCAGTTCGCGATCGCCGGATTCCTGTTCTGCGGCACCATGATCGCGGCGGGGGCGGTGTGGGCGAATAACGCCTGGGGTGAGTACTGGGGCTGGGATCCGGTGGAGACGTGGTCGCTGATCACCTGGCTGGCGTACGGGATATTCCTGCATCTGCGCTTGCGGCGCGGGTGGAAGGGGAGGCGGTCGGCCTGGTACCTTCTCGGGGCGCTGGCACTGGCCTTGGCCGCGTTCTTCGTGATGCCCTACGTCATGGAGAGCATCCACTCCGCCTATCTGGGGAAGAGCTTCCAGCAGTAGCGCTGGGGCCATCCGTGCCGCCCCGGGACGGTTTCAGCCCGCCAGCCGGTCGATCGCCTTGCGCACCGTCGCCGGCATCTTGAGCCCGCCCGGGATATGCTTCGTGATGAACGAGTTCTGCATGATGAGCTTGGCCGAGCGCAGCATGTAGGCACGTTTGAACTTGTCCTTCTCCGCCGCCCAGAGCGGGAGGCGGCTCATGTAGAAGTCCATATAGCACTTGATCACCGCGCTCATCAGTTCGTCGCGGGTCATGCCCTTGGTGCGCATCACCGGCTCCACGAGGTTGTAGAGGGCGTAGTCGCGCGTCTCCACGTAGGGCTCGAGTTCGGCGTACATGTCGGCATAGGGCCAGGGGGCGAGCAGCAAGAAGTGGGCCATGTCGGGGTCGTAGAACTTGGCCATCTCCAAGGTGCGGGCTACCGTCTCCGGTGTCTCCTCGGGCACGCCCAGCACGAAGGAGGTCTCGGTGAGTATGTTGTGCTGCGCCAGCAGCTCGATGGCCCGCTTGCCCGTCTGCACGTCGGCGTTCTTCTGGAAGCGGTCGAGGGTCTCCTGGCTGGTGGCCTCCACCCCCACGTAGATGTGGATGATGCCGGCTGTGCGGTATTTTGCCAGGATGTCCTCGTCACGGACGATGTCGTCCACCCGGGTCTCCATCAACAGGTACGACGTGGAGCCGGCCTCGATGAGCAAGTCGAGGAGTCGCTCCCAGCGGTCGCGATCGTAGGTGGGGAGTTCGTCGGAGATGAGGAAGACGTCGATACCGTATTCGCGCTCCAGGTGGAAGATCTCGTTCGCGATGGTCTCGGGTGAGCGTCCGCGCCAGGTGCGCTGCCAGAACTTCTGCTGGCTGCAGAACGAGCAGGCCTGACCGCAGCCACGGGAGGTGTTGATGGTGGCCATGCGGCTGCCGGGCACCACGTAGAAGGTATAGAGGTCCCAGTCCACCAGGTCCCAGGCGGGGATGAGGTCGTCGAGGTTGGGGATGAAGGGGCGGGCGGGGGTGACAACCAGGTCATCGTCGCCTTCGGCTTCCCGCGCCACCGTCTGCGGCCGCCGGAAGGCCAGGCCGGGTACGGTGGCCGCGTCGGTGCCGTCGCGCAGGGCCGTGAAGAGTCCCACCGTGGTCAGCTCGCCTTCGCCGCGGAAGCAGTAGTCGACGGCGTCGCCGTCGCCGGCCAGGATCTCCTCGTACATGAAGGTGGCGTGCACTCCTCCCAGACCGGTGACCACCTCGCGCCCCTGGTCCGCCGCTACCCGCTTTGCGACCCGGAGCAGTTCGATGGCGGCCGGGGTGCTGGCGGTGAAGCTGGTGGTGAGCACGGCGTCCGGCATCTCCTCGCGAAGGCGGCCCTCGATCCTTGCGAGGTCGTGATCCGCGGACATGGCGTCGTAGATCACTGGATCGAAACCGGCCGCCCGGAGGTGGCCGGCGATATACACGAAGCCCAGGTTGGGCCAGCGCCCGGCGCTTTCGAGCACACCGGAGTGGTAGGGCGGGGTTATCAGCAGGATCTTCACGTCATTCCTCGGTATCGGCAGCCAGCCGCGCGGTGTCAACTCTAGCACGGGCGCGACCGTGGCGACCCGCCCGGCGGGGAGCCGCCGGGCGCCGATACTGGGGCTACTCGGGCTGTATCAGGGTCACGAGGAAGCGCTGAGGGGCGCTGGTGGCACCCGCTGCGTTCTTGGCGGTCACCTGCAGCCGATAGATACCGGCCGGGGCGCTGTTCCCACGCGCCACGCTCCCGTCCCAGCGGACAGCTCCGTTTTCACCCTTGAGAACGATGCAGGCTCCCTTGGGTGTGCGACGAGTCGGTCGCGACGTCCATCGAGTGTTGAGTGGGGTCGCGCCAAGGAATGCGAGTTCGACCCGGACGGACGCGAGTTCGCTCGTGGTGTAGGTGAGGAGGGCGTCGAGGCTCTTTCCCGGCACCAGCTCGGTCATGACCGATTGCACGACCAACTCCGGCGGGCTCAGACGTCCGGCGGCCGCCGCGCTCGCGGGCAGTACCATCGCCCCCACCAGCAACACGAGGGCGGCGATCGCTATGACTGCCGCGACGACACGGCTCGCATGTGTCTCTTGCCTGCTGTGTCCGACTGCACCCATCGTGGCCTCCTCATCGATTCACGCCGCGCTTGTGGCGGTTCTCGTGCTTCGTCTATGTCTTCGGCGGCCGGACATACCAGGGCTGATGATTTGTGTGTCCGTTTCTTCGCGGGAGTCTCGTGGGTAGCTGGGGAGCATTCCTACCTATTCCGCGGTGGGCACGGCGTCGAAGCGATCAATCATCGGGTTGAGGGGGGGCGTACAGGAGAAGCGCACGCGCCACCAGCGCTCGAGTGGCCTGCGACGTGCGCGCACGGTCGGTGGCGTAGTGTGCGAACGCCTCAGCCCACGTCTCCCTCCACGCGTCTCTCGGATGGTCGCTACCGCCGTTCCACCCGTAGGGACCGAGCTCGGAGATCACAGCGTCCTTTCCGAGGGCGGAGCGGTAGTCCTCCACGAGTGTTCGCAGGCCACGGGCCGTCTCGGGGGATGCAAGGGCGGTAACGGTGTCTTCCCACACGTGGGCGATCTCATGGGCTGCGTACCGGCGTACGTGTGGGTCCGTGGATGCGGCTGGGGTGCTTCCCGAGTTTTCTGCAGCGCGGCCGCGGTACGCGCGCCACCACGTGGGGTCGACACCGACTCCGAAGCGGTTGGCGAACATGGGTGAGTCCGCGGAGGGCTGCCCGGTCAGTTCGTTCCAGCGGGCTCTGGGTGCCAACACCTCCACGTCCAGCTGCAGATCCCAAGAGAGGCCGGCCGCCACGGACACCAGCTCTCTGGCCGTGACCAGGTCGATTCCGGTGAGATCGACCACGCGGAGACCGCGCACGTTGTGATGTGCCCACTGCTCGAGTGCGGCGCGGGAATGGGGCAGGTCCGCCGCCGGCTGCAGATCCCGCATGAACGGGATGGCGGTGCCGCGCGCGGAGTCGATGGCCACGTCTACACCCTGCTGGGTGGCCGGTGCGCCCATCAGCGCCGAGAGCGTCGTCATCGTGGAGATGGCGATGGCGAGCGCGGGGGGGACGCGCACTCCTCGGATCGTGCGGGCGGCGGTTCCGATGAGGTATCGAGGGTCCATCTGCTTCTCCGAAGATCGCGGGGATGTCGTAGGGAGTCATCGGATCGGCGATAGCCCAGACGGCATGGGGGAGGTCAACGCTTTCCTATTGGGTACATTGGAGTCACGCGCGGAGGCAACGTGCGGTGCTGCACAGTTCGCGCGGTCGGCCTTACTACTTTGCTTAAGTTTTCACAAGACCTGTGGTAGATTGCGTGTTGCGGCCGGTTCGAGGGGGAACCGTACTCACAGCCGCGTTCCGTCGATCATAGGTTGGGGAGCTGGTCTCACGTGAAAGACACAATGAGCACTGCGTTGTTTACGGCAGCACAGCGGTATCTTCCCGGGGGGGTGAACAGCCCGGTGCGCGCCATGCGCGCGGTGGGTCGCGGCCCGGTCTTCATGGAGAGGGCCGCCGGTCCCCGCATGTGGGATGTCGACGGCAACGAGTACCTAGACTACGTGGGCTCCTGGGGTCCTATGATCCTCGGCCATCTGCATCCCGCGGTGGTGGAGGCCCTGCAAGGCGCGCTCGCAAAGGGCACGAGTTTCGGCACTCCGTCCGCACTGGAGGTGGAGATGGCGCGTCGGTTGGTCGACGCCGTCCCCTCGGTGGAGATGGTACGCATGACCAATTCCGGCACGGAGGCCACCATGAGTGCCCTCCGAGTTGCGCGCGGCTACACCGGCCGCGATCTCATCCTCAAGTTCGTGGGCTGCTACCACGGGCACGGCGACTCGCTCCTGGTGAGTGCAGGTTCCGGCGTGGCCACCTTCGGGCTCCCGGACAGCCCCGGAGTCACCGAGGGCACGGCGCGTGACACCCTGACCGTCGAGTACAACGACCTGGCGGCGGTGGAGGAGGTGTTCGCTCGGGTCGGCGGGCAGATCGCCGCGGTGATCGTGGAGCCCGTGGCCGGCAACATGGGTTGCGTGCCACCCGCGCCCGGCTTCCTCGAAGGATTGCGGGCGGTGAGCGAGCGGCACGGAGCGGTTCTCATTTTCGACGAGGTGATGACGGGTTTCCGCGTCGCCTACGGCGGAGCGCAGGAGCGCTACGGCGTGACCCCGGACATGACCACCCTCGGAAAGGTGATCGGCGGCGGGCTGCCGGTCGGGGCCTTCGGCGGCCGGGCCGACATCATGGAGAGGGTTGCGCCCGCAGGCTCCATCTATCAAGCGGGCACCTTGTCCGGGAACCCGCTCGCCATGGCCGCGGGTGTGGCCACTCTGGATGTGCTCCGGGCGGGCGATTCGTACGCGGTTCTTGAAGCTCGCGGTGCGCAGCTGGAGGCGGGTCTCGTGGCCGCGGCCGAAGCCGCGGGGATACCGGCCCGCGTACAGCGTGTGGGCGCCATGCTCACCACCTTCTTCACCGAACGGGCGGTCACCGACTTCCCCTCCGCGAAGACCAGCGACACGGAACGCTACGGTGCCTTCTTCCGAGGGATGCTCGAGAGGGGAGTGTATCTGGCGCCGAGCCAATTCGAGGCCGCGTTCCTGTCCACGGCCCATAGTGAAGCGGATATCGAGCGGACCGTCGAGGTTGCGGCCGACGTGCTCAACGGACTCGGGTAGAGGAGGCGGAGTGGGTAACCCGGTGGACAAGTCGAAGGTGCCTCAGGCGACGGTGCCGCGGCTGGCCCGATACCTTCGTGTGTTGCACCGCCTCGAGCGGGACGGCGTGCCCAAGGTGTCGTCGAAGGAGTTGGCCGAGAAGCTCGACGCCAATGCGGCCCAGATACGCAAGGACTTCAGCTACTTCGGCGAGTTCGGAGTGCGCGGGGTGGGCTACGAGGTGAAGTTCCTCATCGGCGAGCTGTCCCGGTGTCTCGGGCTCGACCAGGATTGGAACGTGGTCATCTGTGGTGCGGGGAAGTTGGGGCAGGCCCTGGCACGATATCGAGGGTTCCGCGAGGAAGGCTTCAAGCTGGTGGGAATCTTCGACAGCTCCCGCCATGTGATCGGCACTCAGGTCGACGATCTCGTGGTGCTTTCCGAGCGCGATCTCGTCGCCTTCGTGCGTGAGAACAACGTACACATCGCCATCATCACCGTGCCGGCCGAGGCGGCCACCGGAGTGGCGCAGAAGGTCATCGACGGTGGTGTCAAGGGCATCCTCAACTTCGCTCCTGTCCGCCTTGCCCCGACCGAAGACGTCTTCGTGCGTCAGGTCGACCTGTCCACGGAACTCATGGTGGTGTCGTTCTACCTCTCCCAGCGCGGCACGTGAAGGATCTCCGCGACTTCATCCGACTTCTCCGTGAGCACGGGGAACTCGCCGTGGTCGACCATCCGGTGGACCCGATTCTGGAGATCACGGAAGTGGCCGATCGAGTGGTCAAGTCCGCCGGCCCCGCCCTCCTCTTCCGCAACCCGGTGGGTTCCTCGATCCCCGTGCTTGCCAACCAGTTCGGTACCGAGGAGCGCATGCTTCTTGCCCTGCGCAGTCCGTCGTACGACGCCCTCGCGGCGCGGGTGAAGGGGATCTTCGATCTCGAGATGCCCGAGGGGATGCTTGAGAAGGTGAAGGCGCTTGGGCGGCTGAAAGACCTGGCGTCGTACGCACCCAAGATGGTGAAGAAGGGGGTCTGTCAGGAGGTGGTGAAGCGCGGCGACGACGTGGACCTGGGGATTCTCCCGGTGCTGCAGTGCTGGCCGCTCGACGGCGGCCGCTTCATCACGTTGCCGCTCGTGTTCACCCGGGATCCGCGCACCGGCGTACGCAACACGGGCATGTATCGGCTCCAGGTATACGATAAGAACACGACGGGCATGCACTGGCATCTGCACAAGGACGCCGCCGAGCACTACCGCGAGGCCGGTGCCCGGTTGGAGGTGGCGGTGGCGATCGGCACGGACCCCGCGGTCACGTACGCGGCCACGGCTCCCCTTCCGGGCATGGTGGACGAGATGATGTTCGCGGGTTTCCTCCGAGGCGAGCCCGTGGAGATGGTGCGCTGCGTGAGCGTGGACCTGGAGGTGCCGGCCCACGCGGAGATCGTCCTCGAAGGGTACGTCGACCCCGGGGAGCGGCGGGTGGAAGGACCTTTCGGCGACCACACCGGCTATTACTCGCTGGCCGATGAATACCCCGTGTTCCACGTGACCGCCCTCACTCATCGCACCGACCCGATCTACGCCACCACGATCGTCGGGGCGCCGCCCATGGAGGACTGCTTCATCGCGAAGGCGACCGAACGGATCTTCCTTCCCCTGCTTCGGCTCACGCTCCCCGAGATGGTGGACATGGACCTGCCCATGGAGGGCGTCTTCCACAACTGCGCCATCCTCTCCATGCGCAAGGCCTATCCCATGCACGCGCGCAAGGTCATACACGCTGTCTGGGGAACGGGGCAGATGCAGTTCACCAAGTGCGTCATCGTGGTGGACGCCGACGTGGACGTACACGACCACAGCCAGGTGGCCTGGCGCGTCTTCAACAACGTGGATCCACGGCGCGACATGGTGATCGCCGACGGTCCCCTCGATGCTTTGGACCATTCCTCGCCCACGGCCAACTGGGGCTCGAAGGTGGGTATCGACGCCACCGCGAAGATGCCGGAGGAAGGGCATCCCCGCGAGTGGCCGCCCGACATCGTGATGTCGAACGACGTGGTGGCCCGAGTGGACGCCGCGTGGGCCGACTTGGGCCTGGGTGCTCGCCCCGCTTCTCCCACCGCGGCCCGCGCCGCCCGCGGTGCTCGGGCCGCAGGAGGTGCGAGCGCGGCCTCGCTCGAACAGGACTCCCCGAACCCGGCGGGTCGCTGACGTGTCTGAAGAGCCCGGGCGCCTCGGCGCCGCGACCGAGTACCCACTGCTCTTCGCGCGTCTGGTGAAGTTCGAGCACTCGATCTTTGCCCTGCCCTTCGCGTACTCCGCGGCCTTCCTCGCGGAGCTCCGCATCCCAAGTTTTGGGCGGATGGTGTGGATAACCGTGGCCATGGTGGCGGCCCGCAGTTTGGCGATGGCCCTGAACCGGCTGTTGGACGCCGGCATCGACGCGCGCAACCCCCGCACCGCTGAGCGGGAACTGCCCGCCGGCCGCCTTTCGCGGATCGAAGCGTGGGCGTTCTGCCTCGTGTCTCTGGCCGTCTTGGTGCTTGCCACCTTCAACCTGCCGGTGATCACCCGTTATCTGTGGCCGATACCGGTCGCCGCGTTCCTCATCTATCCGCTGACGAAGCGGTGGACGTGGCTATGCCATTTGTTCCTCGGTGCCACGATCGGTCTGGGGCCGGTGGGGGCTTGGGTGGCCGTGACCGGTGAGGTCACCTGGCCGCCCTTCTTGCTCGGCGGCGCCGTGGCCGCGTGGATAGTCGGCTTCGACGTCATCTACGCCTTCATGGATGTGGAGTTCGACACCACAGAGCGGCTGCACTCCATCCCCGCCGACTTGGGGGCTTCCGCGGGTCTCTGGTCTACTCGGGTGCTACACGTGCTGGCCGTCATCCTCCTGGCGGTCACCGGGGTGGTGGCTGGGATCGGTGTCGTGTACTACGTGGGGGTCGCCGCGTGCGCCGGTCTCCTCCTCTACGAGAACTGGATCATGCGGAAAGTGGATCTGAGCAAGGTGGGCGTGGCGTTCATGACCATGAACGGCATCATCAGCGTGGTGTTCCTGGCGTTCACCACGGTCGCGGTGCTGTTGGTGTGAGGATGGCTCGTGTGGTGACGGCAGCCTGATGCCCAGAGTGGACGCCAGCCCGGAGCCGGGCAAGATCCAGGCCATGTTCGACGGTATCGCCGGACGCTACGACCTGCTGAACTCGCTGATGACCGCCGGGCTCCACCACCGCTGGCGAGAACTCGGAGTGCTTCTAGCCGGGGTGGGGCCGGGCGACGCGGCCCTGGACGTGGCCTGCGGTACGGGAGACTTCGCCTTTGCGCTTCGGCGGGCCGTGGGCGCGCGCGGCCGCGTGGTGGGCCTCGACTTCTCCGACGAGATGCTGGCCGTGGCTCGCGAGAAGAGCGGCCGCAACCAGCTGTGGGTGGACTTCGTGCGGGGAGACCTGCTCCATTTGCCCTTCGCGGACGGTGAGTTCGACGCCTGCACGGTGGGCTTCGGCATCCGCAACGTGCCCGATATAGAACGGGCCTTTGCTGAGATGGGCCGTGTGTGCCGTCCGGGAGGGCGCGTGGTGTGCCTGGAGATCACCCGGCCTCAGATCATCGGCTTCCGCGAGTTCTTCGGTCTGTGGTTCGACGCGGTGATCCCGGTGCTCGGACGCCTCACTGCCGGCGACGACTTCGCCTACAGCTATCTGCCTGCCTCCGTGCGCCGCTTCCCCGATCCCGACACCCTGCGCGACATCATGGGGGCGGCGGGGCTCACCAATCCGCGCTACGAGATCCTGGCCGGCGGTATCATCGCCATCCACCACGCGTCTGTGTGAACTCCCATCACCCGGCGCCGGCACTCCCCGCTCGGCTGTCGGGAAGACGCGAGCTTGTCGCAGGCCGAATACGTGCGGATACCGGCAGCGATCGGCGCTGTGACGGCTTGACGTCATCGCCGCCACGCCTGGTGGTAGACTTCACCACTGCCATGACGCCACCTTCCCCACGTGACTCGTTGACCGCCTCCGAGCCCGCCGCGTGCACCACCGGCCAGTCGGCGGCGCAAGCCAGCGACGCTTCTCTCGCCGCCATCGAGGCCAAGCTGGAGACCGGCGAGCGCCTCTCCGCCGTCGACGGCCTGGCCCTGCTCGCCACCACCGATCTGCTGTGGCTCGGCCGGCTCGCCGATTCGGCGCGCCGCCGCATCGCTGCGGCTTCGTCCGCCGTGGCGGCCGGCGAAGCCGGCGTCGACGACGTCTTCTTCATCAACAACCGGCACATCAATCACACGAACGTCTGCAAGAACCGCTGCGACTTCTGCGCCTTTTCCCGCGACGACGGGGAGGAAGGCTCCTACACCATGTCGCTCGACGAGGTGCTCGAGAAGGCGCGTTCCTCGCTCGCGGAGGGCATCACCGAGCTCCACATCGTGGGGGGAGAGCACCCGGATCTGCCGTACTCCTCCATCCGCGAGATGATCGCCCGGCTCCACGAGCTGGCGCCCGAGGTGCACCTCACCGCGTTCACCGCCTCCGAGATCGTGCACTTCGCCGGCCAGAGCGGCATGACCGAAGAAGAAGTGCTGCTCGACCTCAAGGCGGCCGGGCTGGGGAGCCTCCCCGGCGGCGGCGCCGAGGTCTTCGCGCGCCGGGTGCGCGACCAGGTGTGTGCGAAGAAGATCACCGGCGAGAAGTGGTTGGAAGTACACAAGCTGGCCCACCGCTGCGGTCTGCGCACCAACGCCACCATGCTCTACGGCCACGTCGAGACCGCCGAGGAGCGCATCGACCACCTGCGGCGCCTGCGTGAGGCTCAGGACGAGACCGGCGGTTTTCAGGCCTTCATCCCGCTGGCCTTTCATCCGCAGAACACAAAGCTCTCCGATCTCGCCCCGACCACGGGGGTGGACGATCTCAAGATGCTGGCCGTCGCTCGGTTGATGCTGGACAACTTCGAGCACATCAAGGCCTACTGGGTGATGATCGGCCTCAAGTTGGCGCAGGTGAGTCTCTACTTCGGCGTGGACGACGTGGACGGCACTATCATCGAGGAGACCATCACCAAGGCTGCCGGCTCCGAGGCCGGCCAGGCGGTGCCGCGGAGCGAGCTGGTGCGCATCATCCAGGACGCGGGGCGCTCGGCGGTGGAGCGCGACACAATGTACAGGGTGGTGCGTCGCGATGAGTGAGGCGCCCGGGGCCAGTCGCCCACGGGCCGGCGACGCGCCCGGCCCGGCTATAGGCGCCGCCGTCCGCGCGGCGCGTCGGCCTGAGGTGCGCCCGTGACCGTCCGCGTGGGTCACATCGAGTTCTTGAACTGCTACCCGCTCTACCACGGGTTGGCCCGCCGAGCCGAGGCCGGGCTCACCACGGCCGTTGATTTCGAGCTCGTGCCCGGTGTGCCCACCGACCTGAACCGCATGCTCATCTCGGGCACCATCGATTTCGGCCCGATCAGTTCCATCTCCTACGCACGCGACCATCAGCAACTGCTCCTTTCGCGCCGTCTCTCCATCTCGTCCCGCGGGGCGGTGGACAGTATTCAACTGCTCGCCAGGCGGCCGGTGGAGGAGCTGGAGCGTGTGGCCCTCACCCCGCAAAGCGCGACGTCGGTGACCCTGCTCAAGACGATGCTCCGCCTCCGCCACGGTGTGGACCCGGCCTATGACGAGCTCGTCACCACCCCCGCGGAGGCCCTCGCCGACCACGACGGGGTGTTGCTCATCGGCGACCAGGCTCTGGAGGCCCTGTACTTCCCCCCGCCGGGGGTCGAGTGTCACGATCTCGGGAGGCTCTGGCGTGAATGGACCGGTCTGCCGATGGTCTTCGCGGTGTGGGCCACGCGGCGAGAGTTCTACGAGCGCCGGCCGGAGGACCTGGTGGCCGTGGAAGGGGAGTTGGTGCAGTCGATCGCGGCGAGTCGGGCCGACGTGGACGAAGTGGTGGAGTCCGCCCTCGGCTTGTGGCGTTTCGACCGCCCCTGTCTGGACCGGTACTTCGAGGTGCTGAAGTACGGTTTCAGCGACGAGTACCGCCGGGGACTCTCGCGCTTCTACGAGCTGGCCCACGAGGCGGGCGAACTGGCCGACGCACCGGGTCTCCGCTTCTTCCCTACGGAGGAGCAGGAGTCCTCTCCAGCCGCGTCCGGCGACGCCGCCCGCGGCGCTTCCGAAGCCGGGGCATCGTGAGCCGCGTTGTGGGTGCGTTTCGGGATCCGGGGCCCGGCGGCGCGGCGGGGCTCGATCCGGCCCTGGTGGAGCGCGTTCAGGCAGGCGCCCGCCTCACCGACGAGGAGGCGGTCGTCCTCCTCCGCTCGCGCGACCTCCTCACCGTGGGGAGCCTGGCCGCCGCGCGTCGCCGCGCGCAGGTGCCCAGCGATCGGGTCACCTTCATCATCGACCGCAACATCAACTACAGCAACGTGTGCGTCACGGGCTGCGACTTCTGCGCTTTCTTCCGCTCGCCCGGAGCCGAGGGCGCCTACCTCCTGACCAAGGACGAGATCTTCGAGAAGGTGCAGGAGACGTTGGATCTGGGCGGCACGGCGGTCATGATGCAGGGCGGACACCACCCCGAACTCGACATCGCCTACTACGAGGACCTCTTCTCCTCCATCAAAGAACGATTCGATATCACCATCCACTCGCTCTCGCCGCCCGAGATCCTGCACGTCGCCGCCGCGAGCGGCCTGGACGTGCGCGAGACGCTACGGCGCCTGCGGGCCGCGGGCCTCGACTCGCTGCCGGGAGGCGGCGCCGAGATCCTGGTGGACCGGGTGCGTATGCATGTGGCCCCTAAGAAGGCGCGCACCGAGCCGTGGCTCGGGGTGATGCGCGAGGCTCATCTGTTGGGCATGAGCAGCACCGCCACGATGATGTTCGGGAGCGTGGAGACGCTGGAGGAGCGGGTGGAGCACCTGCGGCGCATCCGCGATCTGCAGGACGAGACCGGCGGCTTCCGCGCCTTCATCCCCTGGACGTTCCAGGAGGGGAACACGGCGCTCGAGGGCAGCCTGGAGCCGGCCACCGCCGTGGACTACCTGATGACCCTGGCGGTGTCGCGCTTGTACCTGGACAACGTGGCGAACATCCAGGCCTCCTGGGTGACGCAGGGACTCAAGGTGGGACAGACCGCCCTGCACTTTGGTGCGAACGACCTCGGCAGCACCATGATCGAGGAGAACGTGGTGGCGGCCGCGGGCCTCACCTTCCGCGTGAGTGCGGAGGAGCTGGTCCGGGCGATCCGGGCCGCTGGCTTCGTACCGGTGCAGCGGCGTACGGACTACTCGGTGGTGCGGGTGTTCGACTCGTAGGCGGGGACGTCTTCAGCTTCCGGTATCGGCTGCCGATAGGTAGGATCATGGTCGGTCCCCGCCGCGGCGCTGACCTTCGCGGCTGGAACCGGAGAGGATGAGTGGCAGCGGAATTGTGAACTTCGTCACAAAGGGATGAAGATCGTGCGCTGGGTCGGCGCGGCTTTGGCGGTCGTTGGCCTCGGCCTGTTCGCCGCGTGGTGGTACCAGGGTCTCGGATCGAACCAGATGCCGGCGGGGCTCGCACGTGGAACCCCTGTGACGACTTCGGCCCCGGCCGGAGAGGGCCAACCGGGCCTCAGTGGTGTGGACCCTTCCAGCGCGGGCTCGTCTGCCGTCGGGGATCCGTCTCCTGACCGGCAGGCCGCGCTGGATCTCTGTGGCAGCGGGCGGTTGGACGAAGCCGCCGCCGCTCTCGTCGCGTATCTGGAGGCGCGGCCGGATGACGCCGAAGCCGCCGCCGCCCTGGCCCAGGTGCAGTGGCTGCGTGGGGAGACGAAGTCCTCATCCGCTCGATACGAGGCGATCCTGGCGCAGCAAGGTGACGACCCAGAGATCCTCTACCAGTTGGCCCTCGTTCTGCGCACCGACGGTCGACTTGGCGATGCCGCGGAGGCTCTCGACGCGGCCTTGCGTCTGCGTCCCTCCGCGACGGAGTTCCAGCTGGAGCTGGCGCGAACGCTCCGTATGGCCGGGGGCTACGCACGGGCGGCGCGCGAGTGGGCGGCGGTCATCGCCGCCCTGCCTCCGGGCGACCCCGCCCTTGCGGGCTGCTACTACGAATTGGGCTTGACCCACGTGGCAGCCGGCGATGCCGCCGCTGCGCGCGACGCTTTCGAGCGTGGTGCCGCTCTTCGGCCCGGTGATCCCGCCTTCGCGGCACAGTTGGAGGCGCTCGCCGCGGGAGGGGTCGGGTCATGAAACGGGACTCTGGTCGGGGAGCGCGTCGAGGGGCGAAACGGAGGTCGCGCCGCGGCCTGTGCGAGTGGCCGGGCGCGGCGGCGACCATGATCGTCGGCTTCGTGACGGCCGCCGCCGTTCTCCTGGGGTACGGTTTCGTCGTGAGCGACCCTGGGTGGGCGGGTTCCACCGGCTACACGGCGTACGACACGGCGCTCGGGTGCGGGGCGAGCGGGTGCCACGAGACAGGCACGGCCGGGCTCACCATCACGGGACCGACCTCGCGCACTACCAACCAGGCGGGAACGTATCAGGTCACCATCACGGGTGGCCCGGCCGTGCGCTGGGGCCTCAACCTGGCCGTAACTAACTCCGCCTCGGCCGGGGGCACGAGGGTGGGCGCGCTGGCCTCAGGAACAGCGAACATCACCATCGTGGGCGGTGACGAACTGAGGCACAGCGCGAAGCTCACGAGTAACGTGGCCGACTTCACCTGGACGGCTCCTGCCACCGCCGGCACCTACTATCTCTGGATTGCGGGAGTATCGGCGAACAACTCCTCCGGCAAGAACGGAGACTGGAACGCGCGAAACGGGGGGGCCTTCGTCATCACGGTGACGGGCGTCGCCGACAACCAGCCGCCCTCCTCCTCCATCTCCACGCCGGCCGCGAACGGCACCGTGATCTCCGCCGCCACGTACGCCGTCACTGGTAGCGCGACCGACGTGGGTACCGGAGGCAGCAACATCTCCCTGGTCGACGTCTCGGTCGACAACCAGGGGAGTTGGGCGGCCGCCGCCATCACTTCGGGTGCGGGTACGCCCACTGTCACCTGGAGCTACAGCTGGTCCGTGCCCTTGCTCGACTACGTGTCGCGCACCATCTGGTCGCGCACGCGGGACGCGGCCGCCAACACCGAGGTGCCCACCGCGAGCCGCCAGGTGTGGGTGGACCGGGTGGCTCCCAATGTGGCGAGCTTCGCCGTGGCCGGCGGGGCGGCGTATACGTCCTCGGGGTCGGTTACGCTCAACAACGGCGTCACCGATGGCAGCACCACCCAGGGACAGATCATTCAGATGCGCTTCAGCAACGACGGCGCGGCCTGGTCGGCGTGGGAGGACTATGCGGCCACCAAGGCGTGGACGCTAACGGCAGGCGACGGCGCGAAGACGGTCTACGCCGAGTTCCGCGACGTGGCCCTGAATGTGAGCGCCACGAACGACGGCCTCATCCTGGACGCCACCGCGCCCACCGTTACGGGCACGAACCCTGTGGCCGGCGGTTCCAACATCGACCCCACCGCCAACATCACCGCCGTCTTCGACGACGTCATGAACGCGGCCACCATCACCGGCACCAACTTCCAGCTCTGGCGGGATGTGAACGGCAACGGCGTCATCGACGGTCCCGACGTACAGGTGGCCGGCACCGTGACGTACAACGCGGGCAGCAAGACCGCTGCCTTCGACCCGACCGTGGATCTGCTGACGACCACCACGTACCTCGCCCGCCTCACCACGGGGGTGCAGAACGCGGCTGGGCTGCCGCCGGCCGCCGCCTACGTGTGGGGCTTCGTCACCTCCGCCGGGCCCGACGCCACGCCTCCGGCCGCCACGGTGATCGCCCCCACCAACGGGGCAGTACTTACTGGGATCGGCTTCGCCGTCACCGGGGGGGCCACCGACAACGTGGTGGTGAGCCAAGTGGACGTGTCCACCGACGGGGGCGGGACGTGGAACGCCGCCGTCATCACCTCGGGCGTCGGTACCGGGAGCGTCACCTGGAGCTACACCTGGACACTGCCGAACGAGGACGACTCCCTGGATCACGTGATCGTCGCGCGTGCGCGGGACGCCGTGGGCAACACGGGGCTCTCGCTCGTGAACCCCACGGTGCGCGTGGACACCCGGCCGCCGACAGTGACGAGCTTCTTCATCGCGGGCGATGCGTCGTACACGTCCACACCCAACGTGTCGCTCGACAGCACCGTCAGCGACGGCTCGCCTCCCATGCAGATGCAGTTCAGCGACGACGGCGTGGCGTGGTCGGGGTGGGAAGCGTACGCTGCGGCAAAGGCGTGGGTGTTGCCCGGGGGCGATGGCCTGAAGACGGTCTACGCGCGGTACCGCGACGCCCGCGGCAACGTCACCGCGGCGGCGATCTCAGACACGATCACCCTGGACACCTCGGCTCCGACGGTGACGGGAAGGAACCCGGCGGTGGGTGCCACCGGCGTCGCCATCGGCGTGGCTCCTCAAGTGACGTTCTCCGATCCGATGAATCCAGCCACCATCGACGGCACCACTCTGCAGCTCTGGCGGGACATCGACGCCAACGGAGCGCTCAACGTGGGTATCGACGTGCCGGTCGCGGGCGTGGTCACGTACGATATACCCTCGCGCACGGCCACCTTCACGCCGGGGGCGGCCCTGCTCACCGGCAGCCGCTATTTCGCACGGGTCACCACCGGCGCCCTGAACGGGGCCGGTCTCGGTCTGGCGGCGGACAGCGTGGCGTCCTTTCAGACCACGGCGACCGCTGATGTAACGCCCCCCACCGTCAGCACCGCGACCCCGGCCAACGGGGCCACAGGAGTGTCTGTCGCGACGATGATCACGGTGGTCTTCAGCGAGCCGATCGACCCGGCCACCGTCATCGGCGGCGGGATCACTCTGAGTACCACGGTGGGCGGCGTGCTGGTGACAGGCGAGTTGACCGTCGACCCGGCCGATTGGACGAGGGTGTACCTGTATCCAGATCGTCTGCTCGACGTGAACCTCGGCTACACGATCACCATCGCGGGTACGGTGACCGATCTGTCCGGCAACCCGCTTGGGGCCAATGTCACCCGCACCTTCACCACCGCTCTCACGGGGGTCTCCCCGCACGGCTCGTACGGCGCGGCGTCTCACCTCTGCCGCAACTGCCACCAACCGCACGGCGCGGCCGTTGCCGACGTCAGCTACGGGGGCAAGCTCTTCGTGGAGTCCCAGGAGACGGCGGTGTGCTACACGTGCCATGACGGCACCGGCGCGGCCACGAATATCAAGAACGTGTTCCTTCTGGCGGGCTCGGGCCATCAGGTCAACGACTCCACCGTGGTCCCCGGTCCCGGTCTGGCCAACACGTGCTCTTCCTGCCACGGCGCCCACTATGCCGCAACGGGGGCGGGCGCGAAGCCGAAGCTGTACAAGACGACCATCAACGGCGCCGCCGTCACAGGGAACAACTACACCTGGTGCGAGGCCTGTCACAACGACGCCTACAGCTGGGCCGTGGCCACGTATCCCTATCCCTCCGGGGGCATCAACGCCGCGCGGCCGGTGCGCGACGCGGTGACCCAGAAGGGCTACCCTATACTCGGCACCTTCCCCGGTCGCACGACGTACAACAACACCACGTACAACCCGCACAATCCCACCACTTCCACTAACGTCGTCTGGCCCGCCTCGGGCCGTGCGTCCGGGGACTGCCGCAACTGCCACGCGCCACACCGGAACACCGCCACCTACGATGCTTTGGTTTCCACCTACCGGCCCACGCCCGACGTGGCCACCGTCCAGTCCGATCGCCAGAACGGCACATACGCCCTGCTCTGCATCACCTGTCACGACGGTGCGCCATCCACCAGGAACATTCTGCAGTTCGTCTCCTACCAGTACAACCTCACGGGCGACGACTACACCGGCGGCCACCGCATCTTCACGGCCGGCGGCAATCTGCCCGTGGGTGCGCCGCTCCCGTGCTACGACTGCCACAACCCCCATGGCTCCAAGGGCAACAACGGCACGCAGCCGAACCGCAAGCTCATCTCCGACGAGCAATGGTCGAACATCGACACGTCGACCACCGCGGGGGTGGTGAACTTCTGCTTCAAGTGCCACCTTCCCTGGGAGCGCGTGGCGGGAAGCGGGCAGGCTCTGGCGAACCAGATCCCTGCCGGCGAGCTCACCACCATCGAAGGCCTCGACCGGCGCACGGCCGCGAACAAGCTCTCGTTGATCTCCGGCATCGGAGCCCACGCGGAGGCCAACCGCACGGCTCCTTCGGCCAACTGCTATGACTGCCACGGCAACAGCTATGCCGCCCCCAGCGCCACCGCCGGCTACAACGTGCACCGACCGAACCGGGGCGGCAGCTGCGTGGGTTGCCACACCAACCCGCAGGACGGCGGCGACGGCGCGCCCGCCCGCCGGGCCATCGTGGCCGAGTTCGGCGCGGGCGGCCGCCATGTCATGGGCGGCGCCGTCACCGACAAGGACTGCGGCGTCTGTCACATGGAGGGCGACCCGGCTACTGGCAACATCAGCGCGGCCAACCACAAGAACAACAGCATCAACCTACGCGATCCCGATACGGGCCTTGCGCTGGCGGCGGGCGTCACCACCTTCACGAGGAACACGGCGTCCAATGCTCTGGAAACCTGGGTTACCAACACTCAGAACAACCTCTGCTTCAAGTGCCACGACGGGAACGGAGCGAACAACGCCGGCGCCCGGGTCTCGCCCGGCGGCACCGCGCTCCGGCCGTTCAGCACCAACACCCGCGACGTGCCCAACATCTTCGACGCCTTCAATCCCGCGAACAGCTTCCACCACGCGGTGCGCGGCGCCGGCACCAACCCGTACGCCACCTCCACCGCCACGAACGGTAATGTGATCACCATGGTGGCGCCTTGGAACCAAGTGGCCGGCTCCCACAATGTTGTCTCGTGTTTCGACTGCCACATCGCCGCCGGTTCCGGTCACGGTGGGGCCAACCCGTACATGCTCCGCGTGAACGTGGGCACCAAAGCCGCGCCGAACTTCACCGGCCAGCGCGACCTCTGCGTGCTCTGCCATAAACAGAGCGTGTACGAGACCAACGACGCGGGATCCCGGTTCAGCCGGCACGACATCAACCAGCATAAGTTGGCGGCCAACACCTTGGGTTGCCGAGGGTGCCACGCCGGCCTCACGGACCAGGACGGCTTGGCGTCGTCGAACGGTTCGCCCGGCAGTATTCACGGCGGCAACTTCACCTGGCCGGCGGGGTCAAAGACCCCCACCGTCGTCGTGGGCCGCAGCTTCATGTACGGCGGTTGGCTCAGCGGCTCGGACACCACGGCCATGCAGTGCTACGGTGGGGTCTGCAACCACGCCAACAGCGCGCAGAGTTGGCCGTAATCGGGAAGGGCAGTCTCGCCCCGTGAGACGGATGCTCAGACGAGTCGTCCACGTGCTCGCGTCTACGTGGCTGACGGTCGTGGTCGTGCTCGCGTTCATTCTGCTCAGCGTTGCGGGGGCGATGCTGCCGCAGGTGGGTGCCGCGTCGGTGGAGTCGGTCGAGGCGTGGCAGGCCGCCCATTCAACCGTCACCTGGGCGGTGGAGCCTCTCGGCCTGTTCCGAGCCTTCTCCTCTGTGCCGTTCATGGTACTGATGACGGCCCTTGCGGTGAACATGGTGGCTTGTACTGCCAGACGGGTGCTGCATGCGCGGAAGGCGCGTGGTACGGTCGCGATCGCCCTGGGCGGGTCGCTCGTGCTCCACGTGGGGCTCCTGGTGGTTCTCGCCGGAGGCGTGACGACGGCGGGGTTGACCGTCGACGGGCGTATCGTGACGACGGAGGGACAGGCGATCGACCTTTCCCAGGACGACCAGTACCTTGGTCTCAATCGCGGCGTGTGGGCCGGGGACTCCTTGCCCGCCTACGCGGTGGGGCTGGAAAAATCGCGCCCACCGGCTGGGGCGGCGGTCGGGTCGGCGCCCGAGAGCGAGTTGGCGGTCGCACCACTGGGCGGCGGTGAGACCCTCGCCAGGCAACTCGCCGTGAACCACCCGGTGCGCCTGGAAGGGGCCATCCTCACCCACGCCGATTGGGGGTACTCCCCGCTCTTGACGGTGGTCTCGCCGCAAGGGGAAGTCCTGGTGGACGCGTACGTGGCCTTGGCCTCGTCCCACGGGGCGGGTACCGGCTCGGGCGTCTACCAGGACGTGCTGGATGCTCCTGGGCTGCCGGGGACCATCCTGGTGCGTCTGTACACCGACTTCCACTGGGACGCGGGCCGGGCTGTCTCGGCTTCGCCGGATTCCGCGAACCCGGCCGTGGAACTCGCGATCTTGGACGAGGATGGCACGCCGGGGGCGACGGGAATCGCGATGTTGGGCTCCGAGGTCGGAGTGGCCGGCTACAACTTCGTGTTCGGTGATCTCAGGCGCTGGACCGCGATACGAGTTCGGAGCGACGCCGGCCGACCGGTCGTGTACGCTGGGTTCGTGATTGGCTTCCTGGGACTGCTGGTCCGTTACGTGCCCACCTCCCTGGCAGCTGTGAGGGCGGATCGGCGCAGACAGAACGGGGTGGGTGAATGAGACCGATAGAAGCCGTGTTCTTCTGGGTCACGACCGGGCTCTACGTGCTCGCCTTCGCCGGGACCGTGCTCGGGATGGTGTTCCGGCGACGGTTGTGGCGCCGCATGGGGTTCGCGGCCGTCCTGGGGGGCCTCGTCGCCAACACCGGCACGGTGGCCGCACGCTGGGTCTTGTCCGGTCACATGCCTGTCGGCGATCGGTACGAGCTGAACGTGAGCGGAGCCTGGCTGGCCATGCTGGTGGTGACCGGCGTGGTGGCGGCGGTTCCGCGGCTGCGTCCCCTGCTGGCGGGAGCGCTGCCGCCGGTCATTCTGGCCCTCGGCATCGGCGTCACGTCGCCCACCGCCATCGGTCCGCTCTCGGCCGCGTACGATAGCGGTTGGCTGGCGGTGCACGTGGTCTTCGCCTTCCTGTCCTTCGGGTGCTTCGTCCTCGCCTTCAGTGCGGCCGCCATCTACCTTGCGGAGGGTCTCGGCGTCCGGGTGCGCGTGCGCGCAGGCCTGCCGGAGGGGGAGGCGCTCGAGGAAATCTCCTACCGCGTGATCGTGGCGGGCTTCATCTTCGAGGCCGTCATGATCGCCTCAGGCGCCGTCTGGGCCAACGACCTGTGGGGGAGCTACTGGAGTTGGGATCCCGTAGAGGTTTGGTCGCTCATTTCCTTCCTGGTCTATGCCCTCTACCTCCACCTGCGAACGTTCGCAGGATGGCGCGGGCGGCGCTCGGCGTCGGTGGCCGTGCTCGGCCTCGTGTTCGTGTTCCTCTCGTTCTGGGGCGTGCAGTGGCTCGTGCCGACCGTCCACGACTTCAACCAGTTCTAGACACCGAGGAGGTCTGAGGTCATGTCCACGTGCGAGAGGTCGACCCAGAGCGATGCAGGGGTGCGCCCTTGCGGTGTAGCGATCGTCCTCAACAACTACCTGCACGATCTGGCTACGGGCTCCTGGCTCGCCGCCAATGCCTTCCAATGGGGGGTACTGCGCACGGTCCGAGGGGGGCGCGGCGGGGTCGATCCGGCCGCGGCGGCTGGAGTGAGCGCGGTGCGGACGGTGGGGCGTGTCTCTCTGGCGTGGATCATCGGGGGCGGCATCGTGCGGGCCGCGGCCTTCCGCCGCTACGAGTGGTCCGACGCCGCGGGGCGGAGACAGCTCGGCCTATTGGGCGCGAAGCACGTGCTGCTCTTCGCGGCCGTCGCCGCCGGACGGAAGCTCGAGCGCGATCTGTCCGCAGAACGGCGCGGGGCTCAACTCAACGAAGGGGGGTGATCTCGACCCGGGGGGACGGGTCGGGCAGGGAGGCGTGTACGTCGCGACCGCGCCGGAGGCCCGTTATTGTCGCATAACCCCGAAGCCCGATGGTGGACTGGACGAGCGCAAGCGACAAATGGCACTAGTCGATCAGGAATCCACGCCACGTACTACCTGCTTCGCCATGACCGCGGCGGGCCGGGCCTGCCACCACCGTTGACTTCGAGCTCGCCCGGGCGCCCGAGGGCAGCCTGCAGCCCGCCGCGGGCCTCACATTCCGTGTGGGCGCGGAGGAGCTGGTCCGGGCGATTCAGGCCGCCGGCTTCGTGCCGGTGCAGCGGCGCACGGACTACTCGGTGGTGCGGGTGTTCGACTCGTAGGCGGGGGTCGCGCGCGGGGGGGGGCGAGGCGGCCGGCGGCCGCCTCGCCCCCAAGGTACAGCTACCTACTTGATCAGAGCTTCGACCTCGGCCTTCGAGGCGACCTCGGGGACCGTGATGGATCCGTCCATGATGCCGGCTCGCGCGGTGTCCACCTCCGCCCAGACATCGGCGGGGATCTTGTCAGATTTCAGCAGATCGATCCCGCCGTTGTCGATATCGAGCCAGATGATCTCCTGGCCGAACGTTCCGGCCTCGAGGGCGGCCACAGCCGTCTTGAACGCGGGAGCGTAGTCCCACACCACAGACGTCAGGAGGACGCCCTTCTCGTCGAGGGACGTCTTATCGCCGATCACGTCGATGAACCAGACTTTGTCCGCGCCGCTGGGCGGCGTGGCGGTCTCAACAGCTTGGATCATGCCGAAGCTCGATCCGTCGCCCAGACCGAAGACCACATCGGCGCCGCCGGCGATTACGCTCTCGGTCACACGCTTGCCGCCCGCGGCGTCCGCGTACCCGGCCTGGCCGATCTGAGCCAGGAGGAGCTTCACATCCGGGTTGACGGCCTGCGCGCCGAGGACGAAGCCCGCGGCCATCTTGATCCAGTTCTCATCGTCCGCCGAGATCACGATGCCGAGGGTCCCGGTCTTGGACATCTTGGCCGCGACGATGCCGGCCAGGTAGGAGCCGTTCTGCGCACGGGTCTCGATGTCTTGAACCAGTCCGGGGATCAATCCCGCTTCGAATTGACCGACGATGATGTGCGGCACGCCGAGTTCTTCGGCCTGCTGCAAGCCCGCCGTACCGTAGCCGCTTGCGAACGCGATGGTCAGCTCCGAGCCGTCAACTTCGACCAACTCGCGGAGGATGGGGGTGATGTCCTCGTACCCGGCGCCGTCGGCTACGATGATCTCCGCGCCGATCTCAGCGGCGGCTTTCTGGGCCGACTCCACGCCTTGCTGGTTCCAGCCGTAGTCCGTACCTTCCTCGGGAGCCGTGACGGCCATCTTGGTGACCTTCACGGCCGCTTCGGTGGGCGCAGTGGTCTCGGGCGGCGTCTCGGTGGTGGCCGTTGTCTCGGCCGTGGCCGTCGTGGTGGTAGTCTCGTCTCCGCCGCAGCCCATAAGGGCGAGACCGAAGACCAGGAGCATCATCGCTGAAACAAGCGCGAGGATCGCTACTCCCGGGGACCGTCTCCATCGCAATATCATGTCCAACCTCCCTGATTATGTTGCAGTTCATCCTCGAACCGGTAGGTAACCGGTCGACTCCCCACAGGGGACTTGCAGCGCTCTCTTCACCCCCTTCGTGCAGCATCCGCCGTCGCCCTCGCCGCCTCCCGGTGGCGACTTCCTCCTCCGATTGCCACACACGTGGCGAGGGCTAACCTGTACTGTAAAATATATAAGAGGCGCAGTCAACTTCTGAGTTAAAATTCGACATTGCCTCGGCGTTCACACCGCCAGACGGTCAGCTGTAGTGTCCAGGCGACACCACGTAGTCCTGGTAGCTGTCATGGTCGTGCGAGAAGAAGAGCTCCGCCTCGTGCTCCGCGGCGAGTGCCTCGAGTCGAGCCATCGACCGCACGTCCTTCGCGGGATCCCTGTGAAACCCAGAGATGCACTTCATCTCGAGGTTCTGCCGGGAGTAGCATGCGTCGGCGGTGAAGAGCATGGGCGTCCGGCCGGCGAGCTCGACCATCAGACTGCAGTGCCCGGCCGTGTGACCCGGCGTCTCGAGGAGGTGCACTCCGTCCACGATCCGCGTGTCGCCGGACACGAGTTCGAATTCTCTTCCCGGATGGCGAGGCGAGTCGGACGGGTCCGCCGGGTCGGCGGCCTGCTGCGGCACCTCGGCGAACGGAGCGGGCCACCCCGGAGCGAAACTCATGTCGGAGTAGCCGAGGCGTTCGAACGGCTCGGGAGCCCGCGCCGCCTCGAACTCAGCTTCGTGGCAGATCGTCTTCACACCGGGAAACAGCTGGTTTCCACCACAGTGGTCGAAGTGGAAGTGGGAGTTGATGATTGCGTCGATATCGCCGGGGCCGAGCCCGATGAGCGCCAGCTGACCGACGATCGTCTGATCCGCTGATTGCGTGGGCTTCTCGAAGGGCAGCACGCGGTTGACGTGGGCCGCGTCGAACCCCGTGTCGAACAAGAATCGTCCGTCGGAGTGGTCGATGAGAACGCTGTAGCAGGGGAAGCGAACCTCGCCCGCCGGGCCCCGATTCCAGAACATGTGGAACCCGTCCAACACCAGGCTCCCTCCGTCGAGCAGATAGACCCGTGTTTCCCTCATCGGCACTCCCCCTTGATGCGTTGGTATCGCGCGGTTGGATCGCGTTCGGCCTGTCGCTGCCTTCTTAGCACATTGTCGCTCCGTGCGCACGAGGCTTCCTGATTGCGGCGTGGGGCACAAGCCGGGAACACCAGCCGCAAAGCGTGGGGCGGACACGGCGGAGTGGACCACCTCACGCGATTTGACTTGTCTATTTAAATTGTTATACAGTGCAGACAGGATGAGTGATCGGGTTGCGCGGCCGGCGGGATTGGCGACCGGTCGCCCTAGCGGTTCTTCCTGTTCCACGAACCACGCTCGGGGGAGGAGAAGGTGGTTTTCGACGCGCACATGCATGTAGGAGACTTCGGGGCGATGTTCGGCGTGTCGCTGGATCGAGATGGCCTGATGGGCCATATGCGGGACAGCTGTCTCGACTCAGTCGTGATCTTCCATCCCGACAACGCCTACACCCATGAAGTCGTGGAATCCACGCCCGGGGTGTTCGGAATGGTTTGGTCGAACCCAAAGACTCCGGGATACCTGGAAGAGGCTCGAACGTATCTCGATCATCCCCGCTTCCTGGGTATCAAGCTCCATCCGCTGATCGATGGGTACCATCCCAACGACCCTGGGGTGCATCCGCTCATGGAGTTGTTGGCGGAGCGGAAGCTCCCGACTTTGATCCACTCGGGCCATCCGATCTTCACGCTTCCGTGGAGCATCGAGGAGCTGGCGGTCGGGTTTCCCGACACCCCCGTCATCTTGGGGCATATGGGTCACGGCAACATCGTCTACATCAATGCGGCCATCGACGTGGCGCTGAGGTGCCCGAATGTGTACCTGGAGACCTCGGGTATGCCCATGCACTCGAAGATCCGTGAGGCCGTCGAGCGGGTGGGGCCCACACGCGTCATGTACGGGTCGGACGCACCCTTTCATCATCCGGACGTGGAGATTCTCAAGGTGAAACTCAGCGGTTTGGAGCCCGACCTCGTGGACCGAGTGCTGAGCGCTAACGCGCGCCTTCTGTTCTTCGGCGACGAGACGGCTTCGGAACCGACGGGCATGAGATGACCTTAGCGTGACGATCGACCAAGCAAAGGAGAACGGATGGCGGATCTGAGCGAGCTGCGCGATCCCCCAGTGAGCGCCGAAGTGGAGGCCGACCGTCCCGCCGTGGAGGTCAGGGGCATCACGAAGGCCTTCCCAGGAGTGGTGGCCAACAACAACATCGACCTCTCCGTCTACGGCGGCGAAGTGCACTGCGTGTTGGGGGAGAACGGGGCGGGCAAGTCGACGCTGATGAACATCCTTTCGGGGATGTATCAACCTGACTCGGGAGTCATCTACATAGACGGGGTCGAGGCGGACATCGAATCGCCCAAGGATGCACTCGAGATGGGTATCGGTACGGTGTACCAGCACCCGACGCTCATTCCCACATTCTCCGTGCTCGAGAATCTGCTGCTTGGCCAAGGCAGAGGCGTTGCCATGGACGCCAAGGGTGCGCTCGCCGGCCTGAAGAGGATCGCATCGGATCTTGGGGTCGAGGTGGATCCCCACGTTCAGGCAGGCAGACTTGCCCTGGGTCAGCAGCAACAGGTGGAGATCATCAAGGCTCTGTGGGGAGGTTCTCGAGTCCTTATCCTGGACGAGCCCACGTCGATGCTCACCCCCCAAGGAATCACCGAACTCATGAAGGCGCTCGCGCAACTCAAGGGGCGAGGGCTTGCAGTCGTGTTCATCACGCACAAACTCCACGAGGTCCTCGATATCGGTGACCGGGTGACGGTGCTCCGTCACGGCCGAGTGGCGGGCACCCTGGGACCGGACGTGGTCCATGCGATGGCGAGGGAGGATCTTCAGAAGAGCATCGTCGACATGATGTTCGGCGAGGAAGCCGCGGCCCTGGCCGGTGTGGCTGAGGTGCGGGGCGAAGTGACCGGGCACCGCTCGAACCGGGCCATGTCCAGGGAGATCGCTCTGGAGATCGTCGACATAAGCGTCGAGCCGAACAGGGGAGAGGTGGGGATCCACGATATCTCTCTGGCTGTGAGGCGGGGTGAGATCATGGGCGTCGCCGGCGTCGACGGGAACGGGCAGCGCGAGTTGGCGGAGGCCATTGCCGGCCAGCGCTCCCTCCACAGGGGCGACATACTCCTTGACGGGGCGACGATCAAGCACTCCAGCGTGTCCGGCAGACAGCGCATGGGTTTGCGCTACGTCACCGACGATCGCTTGGGTGAGGGCACGGTCTCCTCCTTGAGCGTGGCGAAGAACCTCGTGCTCAAGAGGATAGGCGACGGTCCTTTCTGGAATCGGGGCCGGGTGCGCGACGAGGCGATCAACGAGTGTGCGGTGGATCTCGTTCACGGTTTCGACATAAGGACTCCGACGATAGACACGCACTGCGGAACGCTCTCCGGCGGGAACGTGCAGAAGCTGCTCCTTGCGAGAGAGCTCTCGTTCGAACCTAAGGTGGTGATCTACAACAAGCCGACACACGGTCTTGACGTGAAGACCACGTATGCCGTCAGGGATCGCATCCGGCAATTGGCGGAGGACGACCAGGTATCCGCCCTCCTCATCTCCACCGACCTAGAGGAACTGCTTGATGTGTGCGATCGGATCGCCGTGCTCTTCGGCGGGAGACTCATGGGAGTGGTGGAGAACGAGATCGGCGCCGAATGGGAGGTTGGTAGATTGATGGTGGGCGGTGATGCGCGGTGACCGAAAGTGCGCTTTCCCACGAGATCAAAGCACGTGATCTCTCTCCGGGTCGGGACCGCTGGTCGGGCGCGCTCCGTTCGACAGCACAAGGAATCGGGCCCATTCTCCTCGGTTTGATCGCCGGGGGTATTCTCCTGATCGTGATCGGTCGGAATCCGATCACGTTCTACGGGCACATCCTTGAGCGAGGGCTCTTTTCGTGGGGGGGTCTCCAGGACAGCCTCACACGTATGGCTCCTCTTCTCTTCATGGCTGCGGGACTCATCGTGGCATTCAGGGCCAACATCTGGAACATCGGGGGTGACGGGCAATTCCTCCTTGCGGCGGCGATCGTCTCCGGGTTCGGCCCGAGCATCATCGGCGCGTACCCGGGCGGTCTCGGCTTGGTCATTCTGTGCGTCATGGCGGCCGTCACGGGCGGCCTCTGGACGGTCGTACCTGCCGTCCTCAAAGCCTTCTACGGTCTCAACGAGGTCATCACGTCACTCATGATGACGTTCGTGGGGGTCAATCTCGCGAATCTGTTGATCAAAGGACCATTTCGGAGCCAGTCCACCAACGTGCCCCAGACCGACATCATCCCGTCCGAGAATCTTCTTCCTGACATCTTCGGGTCGCGGATCCACGTGGGGATCATCGCCGCGCTGGTGGCAGTGGTGATCGTCCACTACGTGATGACGCGCACCTCGTTCGGCCTCCGGCTGAACGTTCTGGGTGCGAACCCCCGGGCCGCCGTGCACGTGGGCATCGACGTGCGCCGGCTCACCATCGTCGCGTTCATGATCAGCGGCGCGTTCATCGGGTTGGCCGCCGGCATCGAGATCCTGGGTGTGTGGGGCTATGTCCGGGCCGATTGGAACCCGAACTTCGGGCTCACCCTCTTCGCTCTGGTGTTCCTGGCCCGGCTCAACGCATTGGCCACCATCCCTCTGGTCGGCTTCTATGCGGTCATCTCCATGGGAGGCCACTACGCAGCGCGCAAAGCCGACCTGCCCGACGATTTCATGCTGATGGTCGTGGGCCTGATCCTCCTGTTCATGACGCTTACCGAGTATTTCGTGGCTAGGCGAGCACGCAGACCCGCAGCACCCGATACGTCACCGACGGTTGCACATGATGCGTCACCCATCGCAGCACTCGATCTATCACCGACCGGCTCGCTCGAGACAGGAGGCGGCCATGAGTGATCTCTTCACCGCAACGTTCGTCGCCGCACTGGTATCAGGAGGGATCCTCGCGGGTATGCCGCTCCTCTTCGCCGCTCTCGGGGAGACGATCTCCGAGCGGGCGGGTGTGCTCAACATCGGCCTCGAGGGCATGATGTTGATGGGAGGCTACGGGGGATTCGTCGTAGCTCTCTACACAAACTACTGGCTGGGGTTGGCGGGCGGGATCGGAGCCGGGGCACTCGCCGCGGTGATCATGCTGGTCTTCTGCGTGCGATTGGGCCTCGATCAGATAGTGGTCGGGATCGCCCTGCTGGTGACGGCCGAGGGGATCACGAGCGTTCTGCAGCGCGCTCAGTTCGGCACCACGTATCCGCGGCTTGGCGCCGTACCCAATATCGAGATTCCTCTTCTGTCGAAGATCCCGGCCCTGGGCACCAGCCTGTTCAGCCAACCCTTGATCGTCTACATCGGGCTGGCCCTCGTAGTCCTAGTGCACTGGATCCTCCGATCCACGAGCATGGGTCTCAATCTCAGGGCGGCGGGAGAGAAGCCCCAGGCTCTCGACGTGGCCGGCGTGAGTGTGCTCGCGACGCGCTCCGTCGCTGTGATGATAACCGGCGCGCTCGCCGGCCTCGGTGGAGCCTACATGTCGATCGTCGGCGCCGGTATCTTCGTTCCGTTCATGACCCACGGGGCGGGTTTCATTTCGATCGTCATCGCCATGCTGGCACGCGGCCGCGCCGCCTGGGTGCTGATCGGAGCGATGCTCTTCGGGATGTCGGTGTCGTTCTCAACGGCCCTGCAGCTGGTGGGTGTGAGCGTTCCGCAAGACGTGGTGAACATGCTCCCGTTCGTAGTGGTCATGATCGCCCTGATCATCTTCGCCCGTCGCTCGTACCTGCCAGCCGCCCTCGGCGCTCCCTACGTGCGAGGCTCGCGTTGAGCGGACCTCGCACTCGGTGCCGGAGACCCTCGTTCGAAAGGAATGACACTTGAAACCCGCAGACTTCACACTCAGCGCCGGACCGACGACCTGCTCGAGCAAGACTCTGGCCGCTCTCGGTGCGCCGATCATCTATCACTACGATCCCACCTTCATCGAGCAATATAAGAACACCGAGGCGAAGGTGCGAGAGGTCTTTCGATCCACGTCCGACCTACTGCTCATGCAGGGCGAGGCCGTCCTTGGGCTCGAAGGTGCGGGGCGCTCGGTCGTCCGTCCCGGGATGGCGTGCCTCAATCTGTCGTCCGGTGTGTTCGGAAAGGGCTTCGGAGACTGGTTGCGGATGTGGGGCGCGACGGTCTACGAAGTGGAAGTCCCGTACGACGAAGCCATCGACCCGGCCGACGTGGAAAAGGCCCTCAAAGAGCACCCCGAGATCGAGGTTGTCTCCGTCGTCCACTCCGAGACTCCGTCGGGAACGTTGAACCCCGTAGCGGAGATCGGTCCGATCGCCAAAGCTCACGGCGCAATCACCATAGTGGACTGCGTTTCGTCTCTGGGGGGAATGCCTTTCGAGCCGGACTCCTGGAAGCTCGACATCTGCGTTGCGGGAGCCCAGAAGTGCCTCGCTGGGCCTCCCGGCATCACCATGATGACCATCAGCCAGGACGCCTGGGATCTGATAGCAAAGAACCCGGATGCTCCCCGCTATTCCTTCTTGTCCCTTCTCGATTGGAAGATCCAGTGGCTCGAGGAGGGCAGGTTCCCGTTCACACCGTCTGTGGCCGACGTGCATGGTCTGGAGTCGTGTTGCGAGGAGGTGCTGGCTGAAGGCCTCGAGAACTCCTTCGCGCGTCACTCCCGGGCCGCGCGGGCGTGTCGGGAGGGCGTCAAGGCCTTGGGCTTGGAGCTGTGGCCTCGTTCGGAAGACATCATGTCCACCTGTACGACCGCGGTGAAGGTGCCCGACGGTCTGAACGACATTCAAGTCCGGAGTCATCTGCGAGAGCGCTACGGGGTAATGATCTCGAGCGGTCAAGGTGCCGGCAACCTCGTACGGATAGGCCACATGGGGGTGACCGCGAACGGCATGTATCCCGTTGTGGGCGTCGCCGCATTGGGTCGCTCCATGCAGGATCTGGGAGTTGCGGTGAGCGTGGGCGCGGGTGTGGAAGCGGCCATGAGTGTTCTGGCCGAGGCATAGGCGAGAGATCTCCGGCTGATTGCCCGGGGATATGGGAGGTGCGCTATCGGATTTAGTAGTTTGGGAGCGTCGATGGACGGTCGGATCGAACCGCGGAGTGAGGTGGCGACTTGAATTACGTTGAGTTCCACAAGGACAAATGCATCAGCTGCGACCTCTGTTCGGAGGTCTGCTCGTTGAACAAGCTGGGACGGATCCAGCCCGCAGCTTCGGCTATCCGTATCACGCGCGATCCCGCCGTGTACTTCGGTGAGATGCGTTGCGCGGTGTGCGACATGACACATGATCGCGTTTGCGTGGAGAGCTGTCCCGTCGACGCGCTCACGTTCGAGGAGTCGTCGGGAGTGGTGCGTTTCGACGCGGATCTCTGCACCGATTGCGGTGCCTGCCTCGACTCCTGCCCCAACGTGGCTCAGGACGCGATCTCGAGGCGGATCATGATCTGCGACCTCTGTGACGGCGACCCCAAGTGCGTGCAGTGGTGTCCGGAAGCGGCTCTTACCTGGGAGGCGGGAGCATGAAGTACGGCGGATACACGGGCAAGATCCTCACCGTGGACCTCACGTCGGGTTCCTTCGGCGAGATGCCGGTGACCGACGAGCTGGCCGAGGGCTACCTTGGTGGTCGGGGGTTCGCGGCCAAGATCCTCTACGACGAACTGGCCGCGGGGATAGATCCGCTCGGCCCGGAGAACAAGATCCTCTTCGTCACCGGACCGGCGACGGGCACCTTGGTGCCCACGGCGAGCCGGATCGGCGTGGGCTGCAAGAGTCCCCTCACCGGCACGCAATCTGTGAGCTACATGGGCGGGCACTTCGGAGCTCAGCTGAAGTACGCGGGTTGGGACGGCATCCTCGTGAGCGGCGTCTCGGCCGCGCCGGTGACCTTGGTGATCGACGACGGCCGCGTGCGTCTGGACGATGCCACCTCGCTCTGGGGGAAAGACACGCATCAGACCCAAGAGGAACTCGCCGCCTCCCTAGGGACCGACTTCCAGCTGGGCGCTATCGGCCCGGCCGGCGAGAACCTGGTGAGCTACGCGAACTTCATGCACGTGCAGCATGCGGCGGGGCGCGGAGGCATCGGCGCGGTCTTCGGCTCGAAGAAGCTCAAGGCCGTGGCGGTGCGTGGCAGCGGCGGGATCTCTCTCGGCACTCCCACAACCGACTACATCGCGGCCTGCCGTGAGCTCCATCAGATCATCATGGAGAACCCGGTGCGCGACGCCTTCAGATGGGTGGGGACCACCGGCATGCTTCCCCACGTGAACGATGCCGTGGGTCTGCCGTACCGGAACCACCAGGACGACCGGGTGCCTGATGTCTCGGGCATCCACTCGGACGAGATCGCGAAATACATCAAGCAGTACGAGGCGTGCGGCGGGTGCAACGTGATCTGCGGCTCGGTGGTGGAATTCGAGCGGAACGGGCGTAGCTACCGCACTGAGAGGATCGAGCACGAATCGGTGTGGGCGCTCGGACCTCTGTGCGGTATCACCGACCTTCCGGCCATCATGGAGGCCGGCCACGTATGCGACCTCCTGGGTATGGACACCATGAGCGCGGGAGCGGCACTCGCCTGGGCGATGGAGGCACGAGAGAAGGGTCTCCTGTCCGAGGCCGACACAGACGGCCTTGATCTGAGCTTCGGCAACACCGACGTTCTCTACGACGCACTCCACCGCATCGCGGCCCGCGAAGGGTTCGGCGACGTGCTGGCCCGTGGTTCGCGGGGCGCGGCCGAGGCGGTGGGCAAGGGCGCGGAACTGGCCATGCAGGTGAAAGGGCTCGACATAGCCGCATACGCACCCCGCGCCTTCACCGGTATGGCTTTGAATTACGCCACCACCGGTCGCGGTGCCGACCACAACAAGGCGTTCACCGTGGCGGCGGAGTTCCTTGGAGTCCTCGGTGACTACGACCGTTACGACACCACCGGTAAGCCGGGTCTCGTGAAGAGCATGCAGGACAGCACCGCGATCATCGATTCGTTGATCATGTGCATGTTCACGGTGGACCTGGGCATCAGCGTGGAGCTGTACGCGCGTTGCGGGAACTTGCCCACAGGGATGACTCTCACCGCCGATGACGTCTATACGATCGGCGAGCGAATCAACACGGTGGAGCGTCTCTTCAATCTGAGGGAGGGACTTACACGGCAGGACGACACGCTTCCCCCCAGGTTCGCGGCGGAGGCTGCGCCGTCGGACCCCGGCGGACACACGGTGGATGTGGCCTCCCTCATGGACGAGTACTACGCCGAGCGCGGCTGGGACGTCCAAGGGATCCCGACCGCGGCGCTGCTCGACCGGCTGGGGCTGTCCGACATGGCGGCGGCCGACTAGACGGGCGCGACGGATCGGGATCTGGACCGGTTGCGGGACGCGGACGGTATGCGAGTCACTGTCGTGGTGTTCGGGCCGTACGCGAGCCGCCTGCCGGCAGGGAGTCAGGGCGGTCGGATCGAGATGAAGGTGGAGGAGGGGACGTCCGTGCGGGAACTGGCTGACGTACTCGACCTCCCCGAGGAGGTAACGCGATACGTGCGGAGAGACGCGGTGCGGCTTGGCCTGGATGACGTTCTGAGCGACGGGGACATCGTGTCGTTCGTGCTCCCCCTGGCGGGGGGCTAGTGGCTGGGTGGGTCGTCGAGGGACAGCCGGAGTCAGGAGATTCGCCGAGGCGAAGAACGCGGGCGGGTGCCCGCCGAATGCGGTCGCAAGGGGAGGGTTATCCGATGAAGAAAGGTCGTAGGAAGGGGATCCCCCTCTACTTCCAGGTGATGCGGTCTCTCAAGGACCAGATCCTTTCTGGACGTTTGCCTACCGGGCAGCAGATCCCTTCGGAGTCGGAGCTCACGGCCTCTTTCGGCGTGAGCCGCGTCGTCGTGCGGCAGGCACTCCAGATACTCGAGGACGAGAGTCTCATCTACCGCGTGAAGGGGAAGGGCACCTTCGTCAGTGATGATGTGGTCAGGGACAGCACCCCCCGTCTCTCCGGGTACCTGGAAGATCTCATCGACATCGGCCTCGCCATGGAGGTGAAGGTGCTCGATTTCGGCCTTCGCAAGGCTACGGCTGAGGTGGGGCTGGTGCTCGACGTCGACGAGGATTCAGACGTGTTCTTCGTGAAGCGACTACGGCTTGTCGATGGGCGGCCGTTCTCGGTGATCCAGAACTTCGTCCCGTACGATGTCGGGAAGCAGATACCGCTCGAGGCTCTGTTGAGCGAACCCCTCATGCAGCTGATCGAGACCCGCACCGGTGAGTCCATCGATTGGGCCTCGGAGGTCTTCCAAGCTGTGTCGGCCGACTCCGAGCTTGCCGGACTTCTTGGGATCGACATCCTCGCTCCCGTTCTGAAGATGATCCTCACCGCGTACTCGCCCGTCGGGCGGGTGGTGAACCTGGCCTACGTGTTCTACCGCTCGGACCGCTACAACTACCGCGGCCATCTCAAGCGACGACACACGGAGGGGGCCAACGGCTGGGTGCCCATGGAGATCGTGCGGGCGGCGGAGTAGAGCTGACGAGAGCGTTCCGCGACCCTCGGGGAGCGGGCGCACGAGAATGGATGAGCGGGGCACCTCGATGGTGCCCGCCACTACGAAGGGAAGGGTGCTATGCGTGCTGTCAGACTGATGGGCCCCAACGAGCTCCGTGTGGACGATGTTCCGGATCCCACCGTGCAGGATCCCACCGACGCGATCCTGGACGTGACGGCCACCGCGATCTGCGGCGCCGATCTGCTCCCGTACTGGGGCTACGTACCAGGTTTCGAGTGGGGCACGACGATGGGCCATGAGTTCGTGGGCGTCGTACGCGACGTGGGAGCAGGCGTGAAGCGGGTCCGGCCCGGAGACCGCGTGGTGTGTTCATCGACGACGTCATGCGGTGAGTGCTACTACTGCCGCCGGGGGATGGCGTCCCAGTGCGAGAACCTGTCTCTCTTCGGGTTCTCCGGCGCGTATCCGCGCCTGGACGGAGGGCAGGCCGACACCGTTCGTGTCCCCATGGCCGACCGCGTGCTGTGGCCCCTGCCGGCCGCGGTAAGCGACGAAGCGGGCGTGTTCGTGGCCGACATCCTCTCGACCGCGTTCAGAGGACTGGAGAGGGCCGATGTCCGGCAGGGCGACACTGTAGCCGTTGTCGGGTGCGGACCGGTGGGTCTCATGAGTATCCTTTGTGCCCGTCAGATCGCCGGCACCGTCATCGCTGTGGATACGATCCCGGCCCGCCTCGAGCTTGCCCGCTCGCTTGGTGCCGTGCCGGTGAACGCGGCCGAGGATGCCGTGGAAGCCGTCATGGCCCTCACGGGTGGTCGCGGGGCCGATTCGGTGGTAGAGGCCGCCGGCGGCGTTCCCGCGTTGCAGGCGTGTTTGAAGATGGCGCGTGGCCGAGGCACCATCAGCGTGATCGGAGCGCACTTCGAGCCGGATTTCCCGCTGGATGCCGGCCTCATGTTCGCGAACGAACTCACTTTGCGAGTATCCATCGGCTCGCCCACAGACGACCGTGAGCAGGTTCTCGGCCTTGTGGGCAGTGGAGTCATTGACCCCACGTGTGTGGTGTCTCACCGCTTGTCTCTCGACCAGGCTCCGGAGGCCTACGTCATGTTCGAGAACAGGGAGGCGGTCAAGATCGTCCTGGCACCGTGAGGGCAGGGAGCCTATCGTGGGCCGAACATGTATGGTATAAACATATTAAGATTAGTACAAGTGACCGCTTCGCCGAACCGCGATGTGCGGGGAGCGTCACTTGACGGCCGGGGGAGCGCCCCTCAAAAGGGACTGGAGCGGAGGTAGCCTGATGACCAAGCAGCCCATGACATTCTTCATCCCCACGCGTGTTGTTCACGGACTCGGATCGGTGGCCGGTCTGCCGGGGCTCGTACAGAGCCTCGGCGGTACGCGGGTGTTCCTTTGCGCGGATGAGGGTCTCACGCGCGCCGGCATGACCGGCAAGATCGCCGGACTACTCGAGGCGGCGGGCACCCCCTTCGTCGTCTTCGACTCGGTGGAAGAAGATCCCGGCACGCGCACGGTGCACGCCGGAGTCGAGGTGTTCAAGGCGGAGGGCTGCGACCTGGTCGTCGCCTTGGGTGGCGGTAGTCCTCTGTGCGCGGGCAAGGGTATCGCCCTGGTGGCCGCGAACGGCGGTGTCCTCACCGACTACGAGGGCTTCGGCAAGGCCGCGGTCGCTCCCTATCCGGTCATCGCCATCCCCACCACGGCCGGTTCGGGCACCGAGGTGTCCAAGGTCACCATTCTCACCGACGAGGAACGTGGCTTCAAGATGTCGATCCTCGACGAAAGAACGTACCCGCGGGTAGCGGTTCTCGACGGAGAGCTGATGGCTACGCTGCCCGCCGGGCCCGCGCTCGTGGCCGGTATGGACGCCCTCGCCCATGCCCTCGACGCACTCTGGTCGATCGGGGCCACTCCGTTCTCGGACGCCCTCGCCGTGACGTCGGCCGCCACGATCTTCGAAATGTTGCCGCGGGCGGCCCTCACGGGCGACTTGGCGGCCAAACAGGCCATGCTGGAAGCCAGCTCCGCTGCCAACATCGCCACGGGGACCGCGCTTCCGGGTCTGGCTCACGTGCTCTCCCAGCCCCTCGGTCGCTATCACATGTCGCACGGCCTGGCCACGGGCATCATGTTGCCCTACACCTTCGAGTTCAACCTGCCGGTGGCCGCGCACACGGTCGCTCCCATCGCGCGTCTCCTGGGAGCCGACGGCTCCGAGCGGGAACTCGCGCGGTGGCTGCTCGATCGCCTGTGGGAGCTGATGGAGGAAGTCGGTTTCCCCACCTCCCTCGATCCTTCCCTGATTCCCGTCGATGATCTGCCGGTGCTCGTGGAGCAATGTACTAAGGTGGTCAATTACCGGCTCAACCTGCGTCACGCTTCCCCGGCGGATCTCACCGAGTTGTACATGGCCGCGTTGGAGGAGGGGGCATGAGCCGCGAGGAGACGACGACGGGAGCACGCGTGCTGGTCGTGGACGTGGGCACCGGAAAGACGAGAGAGGAGACGCTCTCCGCGCAGATTACGCGCGACTTCGTGGGAGCGCGCGGTCTTGGCGCTTACTACCTCTTCAAGAATCTCGAACCGGGCACGGATCCGCTGGATCCTCGGAATCCCCTGATCTTTGGCGCCGGACCTTTGGCGGGCACCATGGCTCCGGGGGGAGCCCGAGCCTCGTTGGTGACCAAGTCCCCGCAGACGGGCATCTATCTCTTCAGTATCACAGGCGGCCGGCTGGGCCCGGCGCTCAAGCGCTCCGGGCACGACCTCGTGGTACTCACCGGTCGGGCCGAGCGCCCCGTGTACGTGGAGTTGGACGGCGACCGCGCCTGGGTGCGCGACGCCGAGCACCTGTGGGGCCTCGACACGCAGGCCACGCAGGAGGTGTTGCGGCTCGAGCTTCGAGACGACGAGGCGGCCATCACCTGTATCGGGCCAGCTGGAGAGCGCCTCGTGCCGAGTGCCAACCTGATCAACGAGCGCCGCGCCCTCGGCAGGGGCGGCGCGGGCGCGGTGATGGGCTCGAAGAACGTCAAAGCCCTCGTCGTCCGATGGGGTGAGGAAGTGCCGTACCTCGCCGATCCAACCGCGTTTCGGGCCGCCGCCCGCACGGCGGTTCGGGAACTCAAGGCCCACCCCTTCACCAATGGCCCACTCAAGACATTCGGCTCGGTGAGTACGGTGGCTTTGGCCGCCAACGCGGGGATCCTGCCCGCGGACAATTGGCAGCGGACCGCGTCGCCGGAGGAGACGGAGCTGCTGATGGGCGACGAACTCCGCGGCCGGTATTTGGTGAAGGATGTGCCGTGCGGCGATCCCTGTCCGTCGCGGTGCTCCAAGATCACGGTGGTACGTGAGGGGCCGTACGCCGGTTCCATGACCGAGGGCCCCGAGTACGAGACGGTGTACTCGCTCGGCACCGCGTGCGGCGTGTTCGATCTGGCAACCATCATCCACGCGGATCGTCTCTGCGATCTGTACGGGATTGACTCGATCTCGGTGGGGGTCACGATCGCCTTCGCGATGGAGTGTGCCCAGCGTGGCCTCCTCTCCGAGGAAGAGACCGGCGGACCGTTGCGGTTCGGCGACGGGGAAGCCATGGTGCGTCTCGTGCGCGACACCGCGTTCCGGGAGGGTCTCGGCGCGCGTCTGGCGCTCGGCACTCGGGCTTTGGCTGCCGAGATCGGCGGCGGCGCGGATGATTTCGCCATGCACGCGAAAGGGATGGAGCTCGGAGGATACGATCCGCGGGGAGCAAAGGGAATGGCGCTTGTGTATGCGTGCGGCCCCCGGGGCGGCTGTCACCACGCCGGCGGCTACACTGTGGGCGTCGAGTTGGGTAACCCCGACATCGACAGGTTCGCCGATACGGGCAAGGCCCGTCTGACTCTGGGCACGCGCGATCGCCGCGCCGGCTACGCCGACGCGGCGGGCACGTGCGCGTTCCTGATCGTCGGCCTCCAGGACGGAACAGTGGCCGACCTCTTGTCGACGGCGAGTGGATTCGACTACTCGCCCGCCGAACTGTACCTGGCGGGAGCGCGCATCAACGCTCTGGAGCGGGTAATCAACGTGCGGGAGGGACTCCGCCCGGAGGACGACGCACTGCCGGCGCGCCTCATCCGCGAGAGCGTGCCCGAGGGCCCGGCGGCGGGACAGAAGGTGAATCTCGCGCTCATGCGTTCGGAGTTCTACCAAGAGAGCGGTCTGGATCCTGAGACAGGTCTTCCTACGCGCGAGACCCTGGACCGACTGGGCCTGACGTGGGTTTTGGATGATTCCGCTGTGGCGGGACTGAAAGGTTAGGAGGAGCATTGGGCTATTACGCTGATCTCAGAGAGTACATAGCGGAGTTGGAGGCGCGCAGCCTCCTTCGCCGCGTGTCCTCCCGGATCTGCAAGGACACCGAACTGATGCCGCTGGTGCGGCTCCAGTTCCGCGGGCTGCCGGCCGAGCAGCGGACGGCCTTCGTGTTCGAAGACGTGACCGATGTGGTCGGCCGGCGCTACCGCGGCAGCTTGGCGGTGGGCGTGCTCGGCGCGAATCGCGGCGTGTACGCCGCGGCCTTGGGCTGTCTGCCCGAGGGGATACGCGAGCGGTGGGCCGAGGTGCATCGCAGCTACGTCAAACCGAACATGGTGGCTGACGGGCCGGTCAAGGAAGAGATCCACGTGGGCGACGGGTTGTTCGAACACGAAGGCCTGCTCGAATTCCCGCACCCCATCTCAACGCCGGGCTTCGATCCTGCACCTTTCCTTACATCACCGTACTGGATAACCAAGGATCCCGAAACGGGTGTGCGCAACGTGGGCACGTACCGGGGAATGATCAAAGGGTCCGGCCGAACCGGGGTCATGGTCCATCAGTCCCAGCACATAGGGCTCCATTTCCAGAAGGCCAAGGCCCGGGGGCAGAACTTGGAAGCGGCCGTGGTGGTGGGGTGCATACCTGCGGTGGGCCTGTGCAGCGTGGCCAAGATCCCATTCGGCATCGACGAGTACACCGTGGCCGGCGGTATCGCCGGTGGTCCGCTCGATCTGGTGAAGTGCGAGACGGTGGATCTGGAGGTGCCGGCCACGGCCGAGATAGTGATCGAGGGCTACATCGACACCTCGTTTCGGGAGGCGGAGGCTCCTTTCGGAGAGTACACGGGCTACATGGGCACGCGCGCCATGAATCCCGTGTTCACCGTGACCGCGATCACCCATCGCAAAGAGCCCATGTATCAAGCCTTCCTGAGCCAGTTCCCGCCCTCGGAGAGCAGCTTGATCCGCAAGCTCGCGTACGACGGTGTGTATCTGAACTTCCTCAAGAACGACTGCAACATTCCCGGTGTGCTCGACGTGCAGCTGCATGAGTCAACCGGGAGCTACGGGCTCATGGTGATCCAGTTGCGGAAGGCCCATCCCGCGCAGCCGTGGCAGGCTCTGAACGCGGCCGTGGCACTTGACCCCACCATCGGCAAGACGATCGTCGCGGTGGACGAGGACATAGACCCCGCCGACGCCGACGCGGTGAACTGGGCCATGGCGTACCGAATGAGACCGCACCTGGACGTGCGGATCACCACCGGGAAGATGTCTATCCTCGACCCCTCGTCGGCACCGCCCGACGCGTCGGTGGACGAGCAGCGCTTCCCGCAGCCGGTGGGGACCTCGGCGATGCTCATCGACGCCACCACCAAATGGGACTATCCGCCCACCTCCCTGCCCCGCCGTCCCTTCATGGAGAAGGCGATCGAGCGCTGGAAGGCGGAAGGGTTGCCCGAACTCGCACTTCGAAATCCGTGGCACGGCTACGAACTGGGCTACTGGACGGAAGAGGCGCGCCAGGAGGCCGAAGCGGCCACCGAGGGGCGCTACCTAGAGACCGGCGAACGTCTGCGATCGTCGAAGGAAGATCTGCCGCGCGACAGCGGTGGGGAGGGGTAGTTGTGGTCGATATCTCAGTAGACTTCGCGGGGCTCAAGCTCAAGAACCCTTTCATCATAGCTTCGTCGGAGCTCACCAATACCATAGACAAGATCAAGACGGCCGAGGAGCACGGTGCGGCGGCGGTGAGCACCAAGCTCGCCTTCCTGCACGTGCCCTTCCCGGCTCGGCCCTACCACATCGTCGAGCGGCACGGCGGCTTCTTCTCGCCCTCCGGCGAGCGGTTGGATGTGGAGCAGGCCCAACGACTCATCCAAGAGTCGAAGGAGCAGACCGGCCTGGCGGTGATCGCCAACATGATGGGACCCGGCGAGGACCTCGGAGCCTGGGCCACGCTGGGGCGGATGCTCGAGGACGCCGGCGCCGACATGCTGGAGCTGAACATGTCCTGCCCGAACGTGGGCCTGATGGCCAAGCAGCTCGGCGTGGACGCGCCGCCGGAACTCGGCGCGTTCCTGGGGCAGAATCCCCAGTTGGCGGGTGAGGTGGCCCGGGCGGTGTCCGAGGCGGTGTCGATTCCCGTCATGGCCAAGATGACCCCGGAAGCCAACACGCGCCTCGTTGCCGCCGCATGCGCTGGCGGCGGAGCCGCCGCGGTCTCCGCCATCAACTGCCCGCAGTCTCTGCCCGGGTTGGATATTCATAACGGCGGCCGGCCGCTCTATCCCACGGCCCGCACGCAGTCGTTCTCGGGATTGTGCGGTCCCTGGATCAGGCCGCTGGCCTATCGCCACGTCGCCCAGATCCGGCAGGCCCTTCCGGACTTCCCGATCGCCGGCGGCGGCGGTCTCATGAACTGGCGCCACGTGGTGGAGATGATCATGTACGGGGCCACCACGGTCACGTTCTGTTCCTTGCTCTACCTCAAGGGCTACAAGTCGTTCGCCAAGATCGAAGGTGGTCTCAGGAAGTTCATGGAGGAGGAAGGATACGAGTCGCTCGCCGACCTCCGTGGCCTCGCCCTACCCTACATCGTCACCCCCGATAAGGTGGACTACGTGACGAAGCTGCCGACGTTCGATCTCGAGAAGTGCAACGGCTGTGGGATGTGCGCGGCTCCCGGCCATTGTGAATGCATCGAGATGATCGACGGTGTGCCGGTGTTGGTGAAGCCGGAGGAGTGTTACTCATGCGCGGTCTGCTACTTCCTGTGTCCGCGCGACGCCATGGCGATGGAGGAGGTCACGGCATGAACGGCTGGGCGGGACGCATCATCCGCGTGGACCTGACCGCCGGAACGATCGCGGTGGAGGACCTCGACCCGAAGTTCGCCCGGGAATTCATCGGCGGGCGGGGATTCAACGCGAAGATCATCTACGACGAGCACGATCCGGACAACCGCGACGCCTTCAGTCCCGACAACATCTTCTGCGTGAGCACCGGGCTTCTCGGCGGCACCCTCGCCCCCGCCGCCGGGCGGACCACCTGTTCCGTCGCCATCAACCCCATTACCGGGGTATTCGGTGACGGCAACGCGGGGGGACATTTCGGCGCGGAGTTGAAGCAGGCGGGATACGACACCATCGTGGTGAAGGGGGCTTCCGAGACCCCGGTGTATCTCTCCATCTACGACGACGAGGTGGAACTCCTCGACGCGACACCCATCTGGGGCAAGGAAGTCAGCGACTCGGACGAGTGGCTACGAGGCCGTATCGGCGACGCGCAGGCCCAGGTGTACACGATCGGCCCCGCCGGCGAGAACCTCGTCAGCATCGCCATTCCGCTCTGTAACTTGACGCGGGCACCGGGTGGAGGCGGCACCGGTGGGGTGTTGGGCTCGAAGAGGCTCAAGGGGATCGTGGTGCGCGGCACTCGCGGCGTCGGGATCGCCCGGCCGGAAGAGTTCAAGGCGGCCTGCGAGGAGTCTTTCGACCATCTCACGAATCACTCGCTCTACGCATCGTGGGCCAAATATGGCACACCGGTTCTCCTCGGCGTGTACAACGCGGGCGGTGCTCTGCCCGTGAAGAACTGGCAGACCGGCACCTTCGAAGGGTGGGAGGGGCTCGACGGCGCCGCCTTCGTGGAGAAGTACTCGAAGAAGTCCAAGGGTTGCTTCACGTGCCCCATGCATTGCAGTCACTTCTGGGAGATCACCGACGGCCCTTACGCCGGGACGAAGCAGGAGGGTGTGGAGTACGAGGCCACCGACGGCTTCGGGGCGCGGAGCGGCAACGCCAATCTGGCCTCCACTCTCTACCTCAACAAGCGCTGCAACGAACTCGGTGTGTGTGTGGTGCAGACGGCGAACGTTTACGCCACAGCCAAGCACCTGTGGCAGGACGGGATCATCGACGCCACCGACACGGGCGGGCTCGATCTCTCTTGGGAGAACTGGGAGGACATGCCTGAGGTGGTGGAGCAGTTGGCCCGGCGCGAGGGCTTCGGGGGCCTGTGGTCGGAAGGCGTGTACCAGGGCTGCCAGAAGATAGCCGAGCTCAAGGGCCTCCCCGAGGAGCAGGTGACGCACTACGCCATCCAGTCCAAGAAGATGACACTCTCCTCGTACGATCCCCGGCCCCTGAAGGGTGGGGCGCTCGAGGTAGGTACGTCCACCCGGGGCGCTGATCACCTGCGGGGACTGCCCACGCTGGAAGTCTTCGGCCACTGGTATCGCGACAAAGAGGAAGACGTGGTCAAGGATCTCGACGTGCCGGCGGAAGTAGTGGCGCGCTGGTTCGAACTCGATCTCCTCCAGAAGGACAAGTACGAGGGCAAGGAGGAGATGGTCAAATACTACCAGGATCACTGCTCCATGGCCGACTCCCTCGAGATCTGCAAGTTCATCACTTCCTGGCGGTTCGGGATCGGGGCGCCTCGAATGGCGCGACTCATGAGTGCGGCCACCGGGGTGGACTACACGTGGCAGGACGTCCAAGACGCGGGCGATCGCCTCTACACGTTGGAGTACGCGCTGCAGAGGCGGTACGGGTTGGGTCGGGCCGACGACATGCTGCCCGACCGTTTCTACGAGGAAGCGCTCCCCAACGGGGCTGTCATCGACCGAGAGAAGTACGAGGAGATGCTCACCGCCTACTACGTTCTTAGAGGATACGACAAGGTCACGGGCACGCCGACCGAGGAGAAGCTCCGCTCCCTCGGCCTGGACGACGTGGCCGACGATCTGAAGAGCCGCGGGATCATCCCGTGATCGTGGGATCACGGTGAGGGAGACCACCCACGTGTCGGGACGCCGCTGACGTGCGGCTGGTTCTGCTTGAGCCCTCGGGGACCCGGAAGCGGGGAGTCGCGACGCACCCCCTGTTGCGACTCACGCCTGGGTCCGGAGGTGGTGTCGAGGGCCGGGAAGCCGGCCCCGAGGCCGACCGTGTCCGCCTACGGAGCCTGCGGGCCGCGGTGGAGGGCGATCCCCTCGCCGCCGCCCGCAGGCTGGCGGATGTTCTGCGCGAACAAGGCGTGGCCGTGGTGGAAGCCGGAGACGCGACCGCTGCAGCCTCGGCGATCGCCGGGTTTGTGCACGGAGGCTCGCCCGGGACCTCGGTCGTCGGGAACAACTCGTCAGTGTTGAAGGAGTTGGGCGCGGAGTTGGAAGCGGCGGGAGTACGGCTGACCTCCGGGTATCCGGGGCGTGCCGTCCCCGATTCGGAACCCGTGATCACCCGCGGCTGGCAGCTCCCGGCCCACCCCGCCGCTGCGGGAGGAGACACGTTCGTCGAGCATGTTCCGCGCCCGCGTCTCGAGGCCGGCGCGGCCGGCGGCGGGCGGAGCGACGTGACCGCGGTCTTGGGGGTAAGCGCCGCGGGGGAGGACGGGTCCTTCGCGTGGGTGCAGCATTTCGAGAACATCTCTCTCGCGTTGTCTGAGGCGGGTCGCGTGGTGCTCGTGATGGGAGTGGACAAGGTGCTGCCCGACGAAGAGGCGGCCCGTCTCCAGGCCGGACTCGCCGCCTCCTTCGGATGGGCCGCCCGCATCCTCGACGGTGCGGACGGCGCCGCGGGCGCCGTCGCCGAACGGCTGTGGGCGGAGGCGGCTGCCGTTGCCCCCGGTCGTCCCGAGGTCTTGGTGGTGCTGCTGGACAACGGCCGTTCGGCCCTGGCCGGTTCCCCTTTCTCTCCGCTTCTGCGCTGCATATCGTGCCGTGCGTGCCGCAAGGACTGCCCCACTCAGTCCTGGTTCGGCGGCGAGCTGAAGATGAGTCCGGTGGAGTACGTGCGCTTCTTCCTCCTGGGTCTGCACGGCGACCTCGGTCTCTGCGTGGGCTGCGGGAAGTGCGAGCAGTCGTGCCCTGTGGACATAGACATCCCGCTGCTGATCGCCCGGGCTCGCGACGAGCGGGGCCTGGCCCACTACGTGCGCGATTTCGCCCTGATGAACCCCGAGCTCCTGGGTCGTTGCGGCTCGCTGGTCTTAGGCGGGAGCACGGGCGGCCGAAAGGCCGGGATCCTGGCCGAGAAGGCGGTGGGCGTGCACCGCGACTTTCGGATGCCGCCGTTCGCCCGCAAGGATTTCTATCAAGTAATGGAGCAGCGTGGCTCGGCTCCGGTGTACTCCACCGGCGAGAACGTGGCCTGCGGCGGGCGCCGGCTCGCGGCGGAGGCGGCCGGCGCTCGAGGTGCGATAGGCGCGGGACACGCAAGAGGTGCGGGAGACGCCCCCCGGGTGGTGCTGTTCTCCGGGTGCTTCGTCAACTACCACGATGTGGAGCAGGGGGTCGCCACCGCACGTCTCCTCGAGAAGGCCGGGTTCACGGTGGACGTGCCCCGACACCATTGCTGCGACATCCCGAAGCTCCAGGGTGGCTCGTGGCGTCACGCCCGACGTCGGGCGTTGGAGAACGTCCGCATTCTGAAGCAGGCCGCCCGCGGCGCCGAGGGGGTGGTCACGGGGTGTCCGAGCTGCGCTCGGGCGCTCGCCGACTTCTATCCCGAACTGCTTGGCGCGGAAGCCGCATGGTTGAAGACGTCGGTGAGGGAACTCTTCTTGTTCCTGCGCGAGAGCGGGTTCGATCCCCAGCTGGGCCGATCTGTGGCACCGCAGGCCGCCGGGGCCACCGAGGTGTCCGCGACCGCTTCTCCGGGCGCCGACTTCGAGGGCGACCTGCTGTACCACGTGCCGTGCCACTACCCCGCCGTCGACCCCGAGCTCTCGCTCCTCGGGTTCTTCGAATCCGCGGGTGCGTCCGTTTCGGAGGTCGCCCGTGGGTGCTGCGGGATGTCGGGCTCCTTCGGGATGAAGACCCGTTCCTACGCGCTGTCTCGCGAGATCGCGGCCGACGCTTTCACGCGTGTGCGCGAGTTCGCGGGGACTACCGTCATGACCAACTGCGGGGCCTGCAGGCTCCAGCTCGAGCAGGGGACCGGCCGGGATGTGTTGCACCCGGCGGTCGTCCTGGACTCACTGACATCGAGGAGGTAGAAGGATGAAGTCGTACAGCACTCTGATCAAAGGCGCTCGTCTCGTGGTTGAGCGTTGCTTCTCCGTGCAGGAGGGGGACAGCGTACTCATCATCTGCGATGACGATCACCAGCGTGAGGCCCAGGCGATGGCCGGGGTGGCGTACAGCATGGGGGCCTACCCCGTGATGGCGGACATCTCGCACCATGTGAGTTCCGCCTTGGCTTCGATGGCCGTGCCCATGGAACCATCGAAGACACTCGCCGCCGCGATGAAGGCGAGCGACGTGATCATCATCACCACGAACCTCGAGTGGGCCAACCGCTTCGCCCACGTGAACCCCGTGGCCGAGAGTGTGGCGCTCGGAGCCAAGATCGGGTCTGTGGAAGAGGGCATGGCCGATTGGGACCTGACCGCGGAGGACATCGACCTGATCGTGGGCCGCGCCGAACGCATCATGGAAGCGATGGAAGGCGCTGAATGGGCGCGCGTGACCAACCCGGCGGGCACCGACGTGCGTGTGTATCTGAAAGACCGTCTCCCCCTCAAGGTGGTGCCAATAAAGGGGCCCGGCGAGATGATGGGCCCGGTCCCCTTGTGGGGTGAGGTCGCATACGCGGCCGTTGAGGACCGCACCGAAGGCGTGATCATGGTGGACGGCATCATGCTGGGTGTGGGCGTATACGGCTCGTTGAAGAATCACATCCGCTGGGAGATAGAGAAGGGTCGAGCTGTAAGCATCACGGGTGAGGACGAAGCGGGCCGCCTGCGGGACGTGGTGGCCGGCTCGGACGAGAACGCGGACGTGGTGGCCGAGTTCGCCATCGGTACGAGCCACAAGGAGATCCTCGGATCGCCGTCGGAGAAGGGCATGCTCGGCACCGTGCACTTTGCACTCGGCGACAACTCCCACTGCTATCCGGGCGGCCAAAGCTGCAGTCGACTTCACCTGGACGGGTCGGTACGCGACGTGACCGTGGAGGTCGACGGGCGGACGATCATCAAGGACGGGGTTCTCCTCGTCTGAAAAGCGTTGGCGAACCAAATGGTCGCCCGGCTTGGGGCGCCCGTGCGGCGAATCTTTGGAGGGCGTATGAAAGAACGGGTCAAGGTCATAGACATGTCGGAGGCGAAACGCACGGAACTCCCGGGCGGCAGCTTCGTGTGCGAGCTGATCTCCGGTCCTCAGGCGGGTTCCAGCAACGTGTGCTTAGGGTTCTCCACCTGGAAGCCGGGAGCCTCGACCACGCAGATGGTGCACGAGGTGGAGGAACTTGCCTACATCGTCGAGGGCGAGGGGAAGCTGTCCATCGGCGACGAGTACGTGTCCTACCGGGCCGGGCAGGGCGTGCTCATCCCGGCCGGGGTGCCTCACGGGGTATTGAACGACTCGGATGCGGACATGAGCATGGTCTACGTGTTCGCGCACAGCGAGTACCCGCCCACGAGGGAGGCGTCCCCGGAGGACGCACACCCCACAAGCGACCAGCGAGAGTGAGCTGCGTATGAAGAAGATACTGTTCGTGGACTACGAGAAATGCGTGGGGTGCCGGTCGTGCGAGACCGCCTGCTCTCTCTACCATGAAGACGCGTGCCGCAATTCAGCCTCACGCATCCAGGTGCTGAAGTGGGAGACGGAGGGCATCGACCTCCCTACGGTTTGTCAGCAGTGCGAGAAGCCGATGTGTCTCGAGGTGTGTCCGGTAGGTGCCCCCTATCGTGACGAGGAGACCGGCGCGATGTTGGTGGACTATGAGATCTGCCTGGGCTGCCGGATGTGCATGGCCGGCTGTCCCTTCGGAGCGATCGTCTGGGACGACATCGACCACAAGGTGAAGAAGTGCGATCTGTGCGGAGGCGAGCCGAAGTGCGTGCGCTTCTGCGAACCGAAGGCCGTCGACTACGTGCGCAATTCCGCGGCCGTCCTGGCGAAGAAGAGGGCCATTGGCACCCGATACGCGGAGATATTGGGGAAATACGGTGGCAGCTGAGAAGGAGGACGAAAGGTGCTCATAGGCGTTCCCAAGGAGATCAAGAACAACGAGTACCGGGTCGGGATGACTCCCTCCGGTGTCTGGGCGTTCTCGCAGCACGGTCACCAGGTGGTGGTAGAGCGGGGGGCAGGTCTGGGCAGCGGGTTCGCCGACGAGGCGTACGCCGCGCGCGGTGCGGAGGTGGTGGAGCAGGCCGCCGAGGTCTGGCGGCGGGCGGACATGGTGATCAAGGTGAAGGAGCCGCTTCCCAGCGAGTATCCGTTGCTGCAGGAGGGCAAGGTCCTCTTCACCTATCTCCATCTCGCGGCGGACCGCACGCTCACCGAAGCCCTTCTCGAGAGCGGTACCATCGGGATCGCGTACGAGACGGTGGAGGTGGACGGCGCGCTCCCGCTGCTTACGCCGATGAGCGAAGTGGCGGGGCGGATGGCTCCGTTGGTGGGGGCGTACGCCCTCCTCTATCCGAATGGTGGCTTGGGCCGCCTCATCAGCGGCGTGCCGGGAGTAGCTCCGGCCGAAGTACTCATTCTGGGAGGCGGTATCGTCGGTCTGAACGCGGCCAAGGTGGCGGCCGGCACCGGCGCCCGCGTCACCCTCCTCGAGATCTCGCCCACGCGTCTCGCGCACCTCGATGACGTGCTCCCCGCGAACTGCTCGGCCGTCTACTCCGATCGGGGCAACCTCGAACACTACCTCCCGACGGCCGACCTGGTGATCGGCGGGGTGCTGGTGCACGGTGCTCGCGCCCCCCATCTCATCACCCGCGACATGCTGCACGACATGAAACCGCGGGCCGTGATCGTCGACGTGGCGGTGGATCAGGGTGGGTGCGTCGAGACCACCCGGCCGACCACCCACGAGTCGCCCACGTACTACGAGGAGGGCGTCCTCCACTACTGCGTGGCGAACATGCCCGGGGCGGTGCCCCAGACCTCCACCGCAGCGCTCACCAGCGTGACTCTCCCGTACGCGCTGAGGCTTGCCGACAAGGGTGTCGAAGCCGCGGTGTGCGATGATCCCGCTCTTGCCCTGGGCGTGAACGTGTGGCGGGGCGCGCTCACCTGCACAGGTGTGTCGGAGGCGTTCGGGATGGCCTGCTCGACGGTGGGGGAGGCGTCTGCCTAGGATGCATGAACGCGGTGGTCCTTCGGCATGAGCATCTCATCACTCGCGGGCGACGGCCCGCCCGCCGCGGGCCGTGTTCGCGTGGAGGTGGTCCTGCTGGGGACCTTCGCGGACTACGTTCCCCGCGGCGAGAGGGGCCCGCGGATCGTCGTCGATCTGCCGGGGCCCGAACCGCTCCGTGCGCTCCGGGGCCGGCTCGGTATCACGGACGGCACGCCGCGGATCGTGTATAGGCGCGGGGCCACCATCGACGACGAGCAGGTCCTGCTCGACGGCGACGAGGTGTCGTTCGTGTCACCCATCGCCGGCGGGTAGCCTCAAGGCGGTGTCGTGCGGGTGGTGGTCGTCAGCGGCCGGTACACAGACGTCGGATTACGCCTTCGTAGACGTCGACGGCGCGTGTGAGGTGCTCCAGTGGGACGCGCTCGTTCGGGCGGTGGATGTTGCCCGCGGCCGCGCCGGGGCCGAAGATCACCGTATCCATCCCCGCCGCTTGGTAGACGGAAGCCTCCGTAGTGCCGCTTTTCAGTTCGGGGCGGCGCTCCCAACCCCGCGACGCGAGCTCTTCGGCTAGGGCGCCCAGCAACAGCGAGTCGTCGCCGGTCGCGAAGGGCGGCGAGTCGAGTTCCGAGCGTACGTCCGCGTTCAGCCCGTCGGCGGCCGCGCCGGCCGCCAGGGCGCGCAATCGGTCGACATGGTCTTCGAGGACGGCGGCGGCTTCGGCTCCCGGGGTTCGACGGATGTCGGCCACGTAGTGGAAGCGGTCGCCCCTGAAGGTGAGCAGTCCGTTGTTGGCCGTCGTCCGCGGTGGATCGAACCCCGCGTACGTGAGGGTCTCGGTTCTCTGTCGCAACGAGTCGAGGATGGCTTTGGTCTCCACAAGGAGGTGGGTGAGACGTTCCGAGTAGAGGGTCTCCAGGTCGTCCTCGCCGGCGGCACCGGCAATCCTCTGAACCGCGGCGGCTCCGGGCACGGTGGGACGTTCCGGGCAGGCCACCCACATGTGGCAGCTCGCGGCCACCTTGTTCACGACATCGCCGCCCTCGATCCGCACTACCATCGCGTCGGGTGCCATTTCCCGAAGGAGTCCGAGCGCGTGCACGCACGCGTCGTTCGCCGAGATCCCCAGATGGGTCTGCGACGAGTGGGCGGCCACCCCCTCGAATCGTACCTCCCACAGGGGGAGCATGGGCCGGGGGGCGGCGCCGGGATCGCGGCACTCCACGTGGATCTCGAGGTAGCCCTTGTGTGCGGTCACAGGGGCGAGGTCGGACGGCTCGCCGACGAGAACCGCGGCGGGTAGGGGGCGTAGGTCGCGAACGAGGAGCTTCGCGCCGTAGCGGCCGGTCTCCTCGCCGTACGTGCCGGCCAGTACCACGCCGCGCCGCAGCGGTTCGGAGGCGAGCCGCTCCAGAGCGGCAAGTTTGCACAGGAAGTCGAGCTTCACGTCGGCCGTGCCGAGCCCGTAGAGGTACCCGTCCCGCTCGGTGGGGGCGAAGGGGTCGCCGCCGGTGGCCGTCCACAGGTTTGGGTCGCCGGGCGGCACGGTGTCGAGATGGGTGGCCAGCATGAGCGCCCCCACTTCCGCGGGGCCGCGGGTGGCGATCAGGTTGTACTGGGGCACGTACTCCCGGCACTCTCGCTGCAGGCGTACCTCGAGCTTCGCATGGGAGCACAAGGGTACGAGCACGTCGATGAGGGCGCGGTTCGATACGCTGGAACGGCTGTCCAGCGAGATGATCTGTCGGGCTGTGGCTAGGAGATCCATGTGAGCAACAGCAAACTCTAGCCGCATGGCGACGGGGGTTCAAGCTCGCGGCGGTCCTTTTCGAGAGCCCCGTTGCCGAGGTGCGGTGGGTCGCGGGCGATATCGAAGAGCGGAGCCGCGGCAGCAGGGCCCGGCCAGAAAGAGAGACGGGAGCGTGCGAACATCACCGAGAAGGCAAGAGTAGGCTGCGTGGGCTGGTACGATGTTGACCAGCAATTCCCTGCGCTTGTGGGCGCGGGGGAGACGTTGTCAGGCCGCCCGCCCGAGTTCGTCTTGACGGTTTCCGAGGCGGCCCGACCGAGACTGTGGAACGAGGTACCCCCACATTGCGGGAGCGCGCATGTCACACTGCAGTCACAAGACCCGCCGTGGTTCTGCGGGTCCCGGCGCTGCTCGTGCTGCTCCTCCTTGTGGTTCCCTCACTCTCCTGCGCGGGCCAGACTCGCGAGAGCGCTTTCGCACGCGAGTTCGAGCGTTTGCACGGAGTGACCGACCCGGGCATGTTGACGGTCGTCGAAGCCGCGCCCGAGTCCGTCGCAAGGACCATCAGGCGGGATCTGCCCGAGGATTTTCTCGTCCTGCTGCCCGGATACCTGCCGGCCGATTTCGAGCTTGCGGCTCCGTTTCGGGGCACGGGGTCGGGGTCGGCGCTGCCCAATCCGCACACCTGGGGCGACGGCTACGCGGTCACATATACCGACGGCCGGGCCCGCCTCACCGTTATGGTCAACCCGGATGAGCCCGTAAACGGCGGTGAGTGGGAGGAGACCGCCGGTGATCTGAAGGGGAGTCCTCTGCTCGTGCAGGATCGCGACGGTCTCGTGCTGGTGTCCACTGCCCCGGATGCGGGTGGCCCCGTGGTGGTCGTGGTGGGCGAGCGCGTCGATCGCCCGACGGTAGTGGCAGTGGCCGAAGGTCTACGGGACCCGCGAGAGCCCTAGAGGAGCCGGCCTCACACCTCGTCGAGCACCACGATCCCGAGGTAGCCGTCCACGGTCAGCCGCTCGCCCGGACGAATGAGGGTGGTCGCTCCCGGTACCCCGGTCACGCAGGGTAGGCCGTGCTCGCGGGCCACGATGGCGCCGTGTACGAGCATGCCGCCGCGCCGCTCCACGATCCCCGCCGCCCGGGCCGCGAACGCGGCTGTGTCGGGCTCCAGAGCGTCGGCCACCACGATGTCGCCCGGCTGCAGGGTCAGCAGATCGGCGCGGGAGGCTATGACGCGGGCCGGCCCGGTGGCGAGCCCCGGTCCGGCGGGCTGGCCCAGCAATTGGCGGGGTCTGACGCCCGTGGGTAGCTTCGTGGAGGGGTCGGGCCGACTGGAATCGACACCATCGGCGTCCAGTCCGGCCAGCACGGCGGCCGCCTCCTCCAGGCCGGGGTCGTGGGTGCCTCCTTCCAGCCGGCCCGCGACTTCGCCGCGTGCTCGTTCGGCCTCCCGCTCCACGCGCTGCAGGTAGAGGTTGTCGTCGTCCCGGAGGCGCCAGGAGGCTCGGCCGAGGCCCAGCATCTCCTGCGCCTGACGGCGGTGGTCGTCGCCGTCGAAGGTGTCGAGGAAGCGGTTTTCCAACTCGCCACGGCGGGTGACCGTCTCCGGGCCGCCGGCGATGTCGATGTCCAACTCCGCCAGCAGGGCCGTGTGCGTGGCCAACTCGGCCGCGTCACGGGCCAGGAGCGCAACGAACTCGAAGGGATCGGTGGGGCGGACGGCATCGTTATAGAAACGGCCGAAGAGGCGGGCTCCATGCGCGAAGGGGATGAACTCCTCTCGGTACACGCCCCGCCAGCGAGTGACTGCCTCCGCCCGTCGGGCGGACTCCGCGGCCAGGGAGGTCGGCGTCAAGACCGCCAGGTCTACCTGCGCCAACACCTCGGCCTCGGCACTCATGGCGGGCAGCAGGTCGTCTTCGATGCGCGTTCGCAGCCGAGCCAACCTCTCGTAGGACGGCCGGAGGTCGAGGTAGGTGCGGCGCGTGTCGTCGGGCAGGGTGGTAATGGGTCGGGCCTGCGTCAACAGGGGAGCGCCGCGGTGATACGTCCATTCGCAGTCCTGCGCGGCGCCGAACAGCTCTTCGGCCCGTACGGCCAGGGACCAGACCGCCCCCACCTCGTCGGAGCGCAACGGGGGAGCCGCCGCTTCCGCAGGGGTGACGGGCACGAGAGCGGGGCCGGAAGCCAGCAGGGTCAACCGTTCCACCCTCTCTTCGGGGCCATGGTGGGAGATGATGTGTCCGCTGCTCCGATCGATCCGCCAGCGGTCGGGAGCCACTTGCCCGCTCACCAATCCCTCACCGAGTCCCCAGACGGCCTCCAGGGCTCCGCTGCCGCCCTCCACCGGATCCAGAGTGAACACCACTCCGCTGCGATCACTGTCGGCCAGGGGCTGCACCACGACGGCCATCGCGCTGAGGGCGGGGTCGAGCCCGAGTTCGCCGCGGTACAGGAGTGAACGGTCGGAGAAGAGAGAGGCCCACACGGTCCGCACCGCGTCCAGGATCCGTTCGGTGCCGGTCACTCCCACCACGGATTCGTGCATGCCCGCGAAGGAGCGCTCCTTCGCATCCTCGTGTGGGGACGAGGAACGCACTACCACCGGGCCGTCGCCCGGAAGCCCTGCGAGGGCGGCCACGAGATCTTCACGCAGGCCCGTTGGCCACGGATTCCCGAGGAACCAGGCACGGATGCGGAGCGCGGCGTCCCAGAGCTCCTCCCAGCGGTAGTCGCTCTCGGGCTTGCGGGCCAGTTCCACCGCGATCCGCTCGGCCAGTCCGTGAGAACGCACGAATGTGCGGTAGGCGGCTGTGGTGATGACCAGCCCGTCCGGTGCGGGCAGCCCGCGGTCGAGCAGGCGTCCAAGAGAGCGGGCCTTCCCGCCCACCAGGGCGACCGGGGCGCGGGCGGCGTCGCCAAGGGCGAGCGTCAACGGGTTCTGCGCTGTGGGGGTCATTGCGCGGCCTCGGCGACACTCACGTGACTCACGGCCTGGAAGCGTTCCACCACGTACCAGTCGGTCATACGGATCATGAAGATGTCCGTGGAGGTGGAGGTCAAGAAGTCAACCAGATGGGGGTGGCGACTCTCAAGCAACGCGAGACCGCCGTCTCGGAGGTCGCCCGCGCACACCTCCGCACTTCCGAGGCCGGTGGCCGCTGCGGCCTCATGGAAGTCGATCTCCCGATTGGTGCGGTCGTCCACCAGCACCGAGACTCGGGGGTTGGCGGTCAGGTAGCTCCACTTGCGCGAAGCCCGTGTGGTGGCGAAGAAGATCCGCCCCGGACCGTCGGCGGCGAAGGCGATGAGGTTCGAATAGGGATGGCCGTCGGATTCCGTCGCCAAAACGGCGAGGGGCTGTGCGGCCAGCAGTGCGTCGAGGCGCATCGCATCTCTCCTGATCGGTAGGGTCTGCCCGTGCATTGTGTGCCGTGCCGATTTTAGCTGTACCCTGGAGGCCTTCAGATCAGCCGCGCCCCCGTACGCGTCTTGGGGGACGGTACGACGGACGTCCCCGTCCCGCGGACTCCCACATGAGACGTGGTCGGTTGTCAGACCAGTGGCGCCCCCTGGGGCCTTGGTAAGACGAGCTTCTGTTGGTTGACTGGACAGACAACAGAACTACCTGCTAATGGCCTACTTATATGCCCCACACCTCCTGGAAAAGGTGCTTGTGAGGGCTTTCGCAGGATGCTATACTTCGGCCGTTGCCGTGCCACACGGCTGCTGTACCTACCCTGTGGATGGCCGGAGTTCGCGCGGGGAGCCCCGTTGTTCGAGCTGTCTGGTCGTTCCGTGCGATCAGGAGGCTGGCTTGATCCGTTACAACGCTGCGGACGCCGCGTCCATACGTAAGAAGTTGCTCGATCGGGTCGAGGCCGACGTTGCCGAGTGCTATCAGTGCGGCAATTGCACGGCCGGGTGCCCGTCGGCTTTCACGTTCGACTACATGCCGAACCAGGTCATGCGCATGCTCCAAGTGGGCATGGTGGATGAGGTGCTGGCCTCGAAGAGCGTGCAGCTCTGCATACAGTGCCTCACCTGCACCGCCCGCTGCCCGCGGAACATCGACATCGCCGGGATCTTCGAGGATCTGAAGACCATCGCGCTTGCGCAGGACGTCGATGTCCCCGAGCACGCCGCCACCTTCAACCGGCTCTTCCTCGAGAACATCGCCAAGTACGGGCGCCTCACGGAAGCCCTGTTCTTGGTGCGGTTCAACGTGGCCGCGATGAAGCCCATGAACGATACCGACCTCGGGCTGCCCATGATGACGAAGGGCAAGATCGAAGTGGTGCCCAGAAAGTCGAAGGGCTCCGACGAGGTGGGACGCATCTACCGTAAGGCGATGGAGAGGGTACGATGAGCACACTGGCGTACTACCCCGGGTGCTCGCTGCGCCACTCCGCCGCGGAGTTCGACAGCACCACGCGCACGCTCCTCAAGGCGCTGGGCATCGACATCACGGAAGTGCCCGACTGGACCTGCTGCGGGGCCTCCCCGGCGCACATGACCGATCACCTGCTCGCGCAGGCCCTCTCCACCCGCAACCTGCGTCAGGCGGCGACGGTGTCCGATGAGTTCATGGCCCCGTGTCCGGCCTGCTATCAGCGCGAGAAGAGCGCCGAGATCGAGGTGCACGCGAACGACGACTTCCGCGCCGAGGTGAACGCGGTTATGGATGCGCCCTACACGGGGTCCGTCCGAGTCTACAACCTGCCGGAACTCTTGCTCGAGAAGGTGGGCGCGGAGGCGATATCGGGTCTCGTGAAGACCGATCTCTCTCAGCTGAAGGTGGTGGCCTACTACGGCTGCCTGCTGGGGCGGCCCTCGGAGCTCACCGGCGAGTGTGACAACGAGCAGCCCATGCGCATGGACCTGCTCCTCGAAGCGGTGGGCGCCGACGTGAAGTGGTGGAATTTCAAGACCGAGTGCTGCGGCGCCAGCGTAGGCGTGCCGAAGAAGATCATCCAGCAGCAACTCACCAGCAAGATCCTAGAGCAGGCGGTTGCCGCGGGGGCCGACGCCATCGTTACCGCGTGCCCGCTGTGCCATCAGAACCTCGACATGCGCCAGCCGCAGACGAACGCGGCCCTGCACACGTCGTACGACATGCCCATCCTGTATCTCACCCAGGTCATGGGCCTGGCCCTCGGCTTCACCGCCGAGGAGATGATGCTGGACAAGCACCGCATGGACCCGCGCCCCTTGGTGGAGAAGGCGATCGCGGAGGCTGCTTCTCTCAAGGCCGAGGAGGAACGCAAGGCCGCCGAGAAGGCCGCCAAGGCCAAAGCCAAGGCTGAGAAGGAGGCCGCCGAGTCGGGGGCCGAAGCTGAAGCGGCGACCGCGGCGGCGGCGCAGGGCGCGCCCGCCGAGCCCGAGCCCGCGGAGCCGGCGGCGGAGAACGATACACACGGCGCCGAGTCCGCCGCTGAGGATACGGAGGCCACGTCATGAGGATCGGAGTCTTCGTCTGCCACTGCGGCACGAACATCGCGGGCACGGTGAACAGCAAGGGCATCGCCGCCCGCGCGGCCGAGCTCAAGGATGTGGTCCACACCGAAGACCTCATCTACACGTGTTCCGAGCCGGGTCAGTCGGCCATCCAGAAGGCCATCATCGAGAAGGGCCTCACCCGGGTGGTCGTGGCGGCCTGTTCGCCGCACATGCACGAGGTGACCTTCCGGCGCACCGTGGAGGGGGCGGGGCTCAACCCCTACCTCTTCGAGATGGCCAACATCCGCGAGCACTGCTCCTGGATCCACGACGACTACGACATGGCCACCGAGAAGGCCTACGAGATCCTCAAGATGTCTGTGGCCAAGGTCCGCCAGCTCGAAGCGCTCGTGCCGAACGAGGTGAGCGTCAACAAAGACGTGCTCGTCATCGGGGGAGGCGTGGCCGGCATCCAGACCGCCCTCGACCTCGCCGATGCCGGGCTCAAGGTCACCATCGTGGAGCGCGAGACCACCATCGGCGGCACCATGGCCCGGCTGGACAAGACCTTCCCCACCATCGACTGCTCGGCCTGCATCCTCACGCCGCGCATGGTGGACGCGGCGCAGCACGAGAACATCGAGATCATGGCCTACTGCGAAGTGGACAAGGTCCAGGGCTACGTGGGCAACTTCACCGTTGACATCCGCAAGAAAGCGGCGATGGTCGACTGGGTGAAGTGCATCGGCTGCGAGATCTGCATGCAGAAGTGCCCGGCCAAGGCCCCCGACGTGTTCAACGTGGGGTTGGCCGAGACCAAAGCTATCTACATCCCCTTCCCGCAGGCCGTGCCCAAGCGGGCCGCCATCCAAGTGGAGCACTGCCGCTGGTTCCAGCAGGGCAAGTGCAAGGTGTGCGAGCGCGTGTGCCCGGCCGACGCCATCGACTACGAGCAGCAGGACGAGTATGTGCAGAAGGAGTTCGGGGCCATCGTCATGGCCACCGGCCTCGATGTCTTCCCGTGGGAGGAGTACTACCACGAGTATGGGTCGGGCAACATCCCCGACGTGATCTCGGGCCTCCAGTACGAGCGCATGCTGAACGCCTCCGGGCCCACCAGCGGCCATGTGGTGCGGCCCTCCACCCAAGGCATCAAGGGTCAGGAGCCCGAGGAGCCGAAGACGGTGGTGTTCATCCAGTGCGTGGGTTCGCGTGACGAATCCGTGGGACGGCCCTACTGTTCGAGCGTGTGCTGTATGTACACGGCCAAGCAGGCCATCCTCACCAAGAGCCACGCGGGTATGGATACCGAGGTGTACGTCTTCTACATCGACATCCGGGCCACGGGCAAAGGGTACGAGGAGTTCGTGAAGCGGGCTCAGACCGAGTTCAACGTGAAGTACGTGCGCGGCCGGGTCTCCAAGCTCTACGAGGACGTCATCGACGGCAGCCGCAAGGTCATCGTGCGCGGCGTGGACACCCTCCTCGGCAAGCAGGTGGAGGTGGCCGCCGACCTGGTGGTGCTCGCCTCGGGCATCACCGCGGCGGACGGCGCCGTGCAGCTGGCCCAGAAGCTCAACATCTCGTACGACGAGTGGGGTTTCTACAAGGAATCACACCCGAAACTCCGCCCCGTGGAGACCAACACCGCCGGCATCTTCCTGGCCGGCGCCTGCCAGTCTCCCAAGGACATCCCCACCGCGGTGGCCCAGGCCTCGGGCACGGCGGCCAAGGTGCTCGGCCTCTTGTCACGGGACAAGCTGAAGACCAGCCCGCAGATCGCCATCGTGGAGCAGAATCGGTGCGTCTCCTGCTGGAAGTGCGTGGAGGTGTGTCCGTTCAGCGCCCCGCAGAAGCAGGAGCAGCGCGACGGCACCTTCAAGAGCCACATCATCGAGACTGTATGCCAAGGCTGCGGCATCTGCGTGGCCACGTGTCCCGTGAACTGCATCACGCTGAAAGGGTTCACAACGGATGCGATCATCGACCAGATCGAAGAGCTGCTCCTAGCGTAGAGAGGTGGTGACGATGGCTCAAGCGACAGACACGACACAGGCTGCGGGCACCACCCCTCCCGGCGCCGAAGACGACGTGAAGGTGGTCGGCATCGTCTGCAACTGGTGTAGCTACGCCGGTGCGGACGGTGCGGGGACGGCGCGACTGAAACAAGAGTTCGAGATGCGGCTGCTACGGGTGCCCTGCACCGGCCGCATCGACCCGCTCTTCGCGATCAAGGCCTTCGAGAAGGGGGCCGACGGCGTTCTCATCAGTGGCTGTCACCCCGGTGACTGCCACTACTCGGAGGGCAACTACTACGCCCGCCGGAAGTTCGAGCTCCTCGACCGCATGCTGCCCTTCCTGGGCGTCGAACCCGACCGCTTCAAGTACACGTGGGTCTCGGCGTCCGAGGGTGCCCGTTGGCAGAAAGTGGTGAACGAGTTCGTGACCAAGGTCAAGGCTCTGGGCCCGCGTGAGGGGAGGGCTCTGTGAGCGACCGTCAGGCGAAGATCCGGGAGTTGGCCGCCGCCGCGCTCTCCGAGGGCCGGGTGGACTACTTCATCGGGTGGAAGCAGGGTTTCAACCCGTCGGAGGTCATCCCGGCTTTCGTGCGGAGCGCGGACGAGGTGGACGAGCTGGTGTGGAACCCCCTTGCCCACCACAACCTCACCACCTTCCTCAAGCGCAAGATGCCCGATCCGCCGAACGCGCGTATCGGCGTGTGCGTGAAGGGTTGCGACAGCCGCACCCTGGTGGCCCTCCTACAGGAGGAGCTGGTCGACAAGGAGCGCATCTACGTGGTGGGCGTTCCCTGCGACGGCATCGTCAATCGGCGCCGGATCGAGAAGGAGTTCCCCGACGAGGTGGTGGATATCTCCTTCGCGGGCGACACGGTCACGGCCGTCACCCGCGCGGGCGACTCGATGGAGTTCGCCAAGGGCGACCTGCTCTTCGATCACTGCAACACCTGCCGCTACCCGAACCCCTTCTACGCCGACGACCTGGCGGCGGACCCCGTGCCCGAACCTGAGGACCGCACCCCCATGTGGGGCTCGATCGAGGAGTTCGAGGCGCTCTCGCCCGCCGAGAAGGACGCCAAACTGGCCGAGGCCTTCGAGACCTGCATCCGCTGTTTTGCCTGCATCCATGCCTGCCCGGTCTGCGTGTGCTGGGACCAGTGCGTGAACCGCTCCCGCCGGCCCGCGCTGGTGGGTCAGCGGGTTGACACCAAAGAGAATCTCATGTTCCAGATGGTGCACATGTTCCACGTGGCCGGGCGCTGCCCGTCGTGCGGGGCCTGCGACCGTGCGTGCCCGGTGGAGATACCTCTCTACCTGCTGCACCGCAAGATGAACAAGGAGCTCTACGACATGCTGGGCTTCGAGCCGGGAGTGAGTCTCGAGGAGAAGCCGGCGTTCCAGACGTTCAAGCTCGATGACCCGTTCGGCGAGCACTAGAGAGGAGGATGGCTATGAAGTTCCTTGCACAGGATCAGTTGCAGGCCTTCCTCGGGCATCTCGCCGGGGAGTCGCGGGTGGTGGCGCCGGTGAAGGGCGACGACGGAGTGGTGCTGTTCCGTCCGTGGAGCCCGGGTACCGAGGTGGAACTGGACGTGTTGCTGGCCAAGCAGTCGGCCAAGGAGTTCGTGTTCCGACAGTCGGAGACGTATCTGCGCTACGGCTACGCCATGGAGGGTGAGGCGGCCGCCGTGGTGGACGACTCCCACGAGGCCAAGATCGCAATCGACGACCCCGCCGAACTCCGGGCCGCGCAGGACGCCGCGGTCACCGCGCACGCCACGCTGGTGGCGGAACCGGTGAACGACGCTCCGGCCCAGGTGATCTTCGGCCTGCGTCCCTGCGACGCGCGCGGTTTCGTGCAGATGGACAACGTCTTCGGCGGCTACGGCGGCTTCTACTTCGACCCCTACTACAACGCCAAGCGCGAGGCCACCACGTTGATAGCCGTCACCTGTCGCGATCCCCGCTCCACCTGCTTCTGCACCACGGTGGGCGGGAGTCCCGACGGCACCGACGGGGTGGACGCCCTCCTCACCCAGGTGGAAGGCGGCTACACGGTCGAAACTTTCAGCGAGAAGGGCGAGGCGGTGCTGGGCTTTTCGGGGTTGGCGGACGCAAGCACGGCCCAGACTCTTTATGCGGAGACGGTGAAGGAGCAGGCCGTCGCCCGCGTGGACATCGCTTTCGAACTCGAGGGAGTGCGCGAGAATCTGCGCGCCAACATCGAGGACCCCGGCTGGCACGAGCTGGCCATGCGCTGCATCTCTTGCGGCACCTGCACCTACGTCTGCCCCAACTGCTACTGCTTCAACATCACAGACGAGATGGTCGAGGGGCAGGGCGAGCGCATCCGCACCTGGGACAACTGCTTCAACCCCATCTACACAATGGAGACTTCCGGTCACAACCCCCGCGAGGTCAAGTCGAACCGCTTCCGGAACCGCTTCAGCCACAAGTTCTGGTACTACCCGGAGAAGTACGACAGCCTGCTGTGTTCGGGCTGCGGGCGCTGCATCACCCATTGCCCCACCCGCATCGACATCCGCGAGGTGCTCTCGGTGATGGGAGCGCCCCGGGCCGCGGCGGCACCGGCGGCAACCGGAGAGGAGGCGTAGATGGCCGGCGCGCAGACGAACGGCGGCGCGAAGACCCGCCTCACTTTCGCCGATGTGCAGGCGGGCGCCACCACGGCGCAGGCCGGCAAGCTGGCGGGTAACCCCTATCTGCCGCAGATGGCCACGGTCGTCGACATCGTCGACGAGACTCCGAACATCAAGTCGTTCCGGGTGCGCTTCGACGACGAGGCGGTCATGGCGGCCCTCTCCTTCGAACCGGGTCAGGTGGGTCAGCTCGGCATCTTCGGCGTGGGGGAGTCCACCTTCGCCATCAACTCGAGTTGCAGCGAGAAGCGCTACCTGCAGTTCTCGGTGATGAAGGCGGGCGAAGTGACCTCCGCCCTCCACGAGCTGAATATCGGCGACAAGGTCGGAGTGCGCGCCCCTATGGGGTGCGGTTTCCCGGTCGACGCCTGGAAAGGCAAGAACATCCTCTACATCATGGGCGGTATCGGCTCGGCCGCCCTGCGGGCCACCATCAGCTACACGCTCGAGCACCGCGAGGACTACGGGGATATCACCATCCTCTACGGCGCTCGTACGCCTCTCGATCTCACCTACAAGTACGACATCGAGGACTGGCAGATCCGCAAGGATATCGAGGCTGTCATCACCGTCGACCGCGACTTCCCGGGCTGGGAGGGCAAGGTGGGCTTCGTGCCGGCCGTGCTCGAGGAGATGGCCCCCAACCCGGCGAACACGATCGCGATCACCTGCGGCCCGCCGATCATGATCAAGTTCGTGCTCCTAGGCCTGCAGAAGCTGCAGTTCACCGACGAGCAGACGTACACCACGCTGGAGAAGCGCATGAAGTGCGGCATCGGCATCTGCGGCCGCTGCAATATCGGTCCGCGCTACGTGTGCGTGGATGGCCCGGTGTTCTCGATGGAGGAACTGCGCGAGTTGCCCGACGAGATGTAGCCGGCGCGTGCGGTTGAGGCCGGTGTTGCGACGGCGCCCGAGCCTGGGCGCCGCGCGGCGTCAGAAGTGTGTCGAGCACCAGGGAGCGCGCTCCGTGCGAAACAGGGCGTCGGCCCGGGCAGCTGCGCCTTCTGTGAGTTCCCGAATGCGTCCTGCCCGTACCAGGGCTGAGAAGTCCACCGCGCCCAGGTAGGTGGCGCCGAGGTCGGATATGTCGAGGGCCACGTCCGCTGAGCGGGTCGTGCGGGAGCACTGTGCTCCGTCCGGCCCGGCGTCCAGCAGGTAGCGGCGGGCCGTGGTCGGACGGAAGGCGTCGAAGACCTCGAACACCAGGGCGTCGCCCGGGCCGCCGCCGGCCTCGCAGTAGGAGCGGGCGCCGAGCGCCGCGGGCACGTCGAGTATGCGCACCCAGAGCCCGTCGTTGAGGCGATCCACGCCGAGGCGTCTGGGGTCACGGAGGAGCCAGCGGAGGGGCTCGTCCACCGGAGCATGGGCGGTCCTGACGGCGGCAACCAGATCCATGTCAAGGCAGTAGCGCCACAAGGCCGCGTGGGCAACGGGGGTGCCGGCCATGAGCTCCTGCACGAAAAGCTCGCCCTTCGGCACCCCGCGCTCCCAGTTCTCCATCATCCGGTAGCTCACGTAGCCGTCCGGATCGCCGGACGCGTCAAGATGGAGCACGTGGAACATCGCGCTGGCCCCGTCCCGGTGGTGTTCGGGATCGGCCAGGTAAGACCGCCAGAGCGCTTCCGACCGGCCGACCGTGCCCGGGATCCGAAGCCGGAAGCTCTGGAAGACGGACGACAGCACGGGGAAGGCAGCGGCATCGTCGACCACCTCGAAGCGGGCGCCGGCCGGCTCTGACGGCGCCTCGGGCCGGAAAGCGGCGTGCGCGGTATCGAGGGAGAGTCCGAGCTCGTACGTGGCCGTGCCATACCCGAAGCGGCCGTAGATGGTGCTCTCGGACGCCTGCAGGATGTTGACCGGCTCGCCCCGCTCGTTGGAGAGATCGAGCTGTCGAGCGATCATCGCGCGCACGAGACCGCGGCGACGGTATGTGGGGAGGACCCCGGTCCAGGTGAGGCCGCCGGCGGGAACGATCCGACCGCCGGGGACCGTGAGATCCAAGGACAGCGTGGCGGTCGTGCCCACGATGCGTGCGCACTCGAACGCCGCCACCGTGCGGTCGAACTCGAGAGCCAGGACCTCGGCTGCCAGATCCTGCTCGTTCATCGACACCCCGAAGGCCACCGTGTCCGCCTCGGCGAAGGCGGGGAATTCGTCTGCTGATATCGTGCGGTATTCGATGCTCACTGGCACTCCAAGGCCGTGGCGAAATGGGGGGAAACACCGGGCGCCCAGAATAGCATGCGTGACGCTCGATGCGCCTGCGGGGAACGGACGGAGTCTCGGGGCGGAGGTGAAATGCTTGACGTGCCAACGTGTATCATGATAGATACATATAGGCAGTACCGCCTCGGGTGGCGGCGTGGCCTGTTCACGAGTCGACAAGGGTTGTATTCGTCGAGGGAGGAAGCATGAGGGGAAGGCGTTTCGCATTCTGGGGTGCGGTGGTTTTGATCGTGGCCTCGCTGGGAGCGTGGGGGTGTGGCGGGGATACCGCGAGCACCACTACGAGCACCGCAGCCGACACCGCCACGACGTCCGTGGAGGCGACCACGACCTCGGAGGTCCCGGGGGTGCCCATCAAGATCGGGGTGTTGAATCCCACCACGGGTGCTCAGACCCAGAACGGCACAGATGTCAACAACGGCATCAAGATGTACTTCGACTCGATCGGCAATACGATCGCCGGTCACCCGGTCGAACTCATCTTCGAAGACGACGCTTCGAATCCGCAACAGGGTTTGGAACGGGCCCGCAAGCTGGTGGAAAGCGACAAGGTCGATCTCCTCATGGGTGTCGTGCACTCGGGTGTGGCGCTCGGTGTCGCCGGTTACGCCGCTCAGGCTTCCACGCCGTACATCGTGACGTGCGCCGGTGCGAACGCGATCACCGGGGCAGATCGGAGCCCGTACGTGTTCCGGACTGCGGAGACCAACGCGCAGCGTAACCTCGTGCTCGGGTGGTATGCGGGCACGAAGCTCGGCTACAAGAAGGCCGCAGTGTTCAGCTGGGACTTCGTGGCCGGCAAAGAGCACGCAGAGGCATTCGCGAAGAGCTTCACCGATGTGGGCGGCGAGGTGGTCTACAATGTTGCCACTCCTCTCCCAACGCAGGACTTCGGACCGTTCTTGAGCGGTATCGACAAGTCGAAGATCGACGTGATCTACGCCTTCTACGCGTCGGCGGATGCCATCCGCTTCGTCCAGCAACTCAAGGAGTTCGGCTTCACCCCAGACATCCCGGTCATCGAACAGGGCTCGCTCACCGAGGACGAGATCCTGCCCGAGATGGGAGACGCAGCCCTCGGCATCGTCGATACCACGTGTTACGCCCCGAGTATCGACAATCCGGTGAACGCGAAAATGAAGGAGCTTTACGCGCAGGTGAAGCCCGGATCGAATCCCGGTTGGTACGTGTACCAGGGATATCTGGGCGCCATGGTCGCAGCAAGCGCGATCGAATCGCTCGGCGGAGACGTGAGCGACAAAGACGCGTTCCTTGCGGCTATCCAGGGAGTGACTCTCGAGGGTCCCGGCGGTCCGTTCGCATTCGACGAGAGCGGCCAAGCTGTCCTGTCCCAATATCTGACCAAAGTCGAGAAGGGAGACGACGGCACCCTCGTGCACGCGATCTTCGATCAGGTGCCGGCGGTGAGCCAGGCCTGGACTCCGTAGGCGCGGAGGGAGACTGTGCAGTTCTTCCTGCTTCAGACGCTGAACGGGTTGACCGTCGGCACGCTGCTGTTCCTGATCGCCAGCGGACTCTCCGTGGTGTTCGGTCTGATGCGCGTGATGAACCTGTCTCACGGGGCCATGTTCTTGTTCGGCGGATACGTGGGCATGTCGGTGCAAGGGGCCAGCGGGAACTTCCTGCTGGCCCTTGCGGCCGGTGCCGCCGCCGCCGGCGCCTTGGGCTGGGTCGTCCAGCGACTCTTCCTGCGCACGCTCATGGGGAGCCAGTTCAGGCAGGTCCTGCTGACGCTCGGCGTGGCCTTCGTGGTAAGCGACTCGATACTCTGGATCTGGGGGGGAGTCCCGCGGTCGATCCGCGCCCCTTCACTGTTGGATTCCTCGGTCGGCCTCCTGGGCATCACCTATCCCACGTATAGACTGGCCTTGATCGCGTTGGGGCTGCTCGCGGGCCTCGCCCTGTGGCTGCTGTGGGAACGGTCGCTGTGGGGGGCGATGCTGCGTGCCTGCGTGGACGACCGGGAGATCGCCGCGGCGCAGGGGATAGACGTGGCGACCACCTTCTCTCTGGTCTTCGTCATCGGCGCCGCCTTGGCAGGCGCGGCCGGTGTACTGGGCGGAGTGGTCCTTGGTGTCAGCATCGGTCTCGATTTCGAGGTGCTGTTGCTGGCGGTGGTGGTGGTCATCGTCGGGGGTATGGGCAGTCTGAGCGGGGCCTTCGTGGGCAGCATGACGGTCGGTCTGCTCGACTCCTTCAGCCGAGCCTCTTTCCCCGAGTTTGCCTACTTCACCATCTTTGCCCCTGTGGTCGTGGTACTTCTTCTGCGGCCGCGCGGCCTCTTCGGCCGCGCGGTGGACCGATGACCGGGGTCCACGTTCCGGTCGCATCCGTCCGGCGGAACGGCGGTCTGATCGCGGTCTTCGCCCTGGGAGTCCTCGCCGCCGCAGCGCTCGACCCGTATTGGCTCGGTATTGCCACCCAGGGTCTCGTGTTCGCTTTGTTCGCTGCGGGGCTCGACGTCCTGGTCGGTTGGTGCGGGCTCGCCTCCCTGGGTCACGCTGCCTTCTTTGGTACCTCCGGGTATGTGCTGGCCGTGCTGACCACGCGCTGGGGTCTGGATCCGTGGTTGGCGGCCGGGCTCGGGATCGTCTTTGCGACCGCCTTGGCTGCGGCCTTCGCTCCCCTGGCGGTACGCGTGAGCGGGCTAACCTTCCTCACGGTCATGCTCGCTGCGGGGCAGATCGTCTGGGGCGTAGCGTTGAAGTGGAGGTCGGTGACGGGGGGATCCGACGGCATACCCGGTGTGCCCAGACCTACGCAGGTGCTCGGTCTCTCTTTCGTCGACACTCGGACCTTCTTCGTCCTGACCCTCGTGGTGGTGGTGCTCGTCGTTGCTCTCGTCTGGCGTCTGATGGAGGGGCCGCTGGGTCTGCAGCTCCGCGGCGTTCGCCAGAGTGACCTCCGGCTCCGTTCGCTCGGGTATGACGTCCGAGGCCTGCGGATGGTGGCCTTCGTGGTGTCGGCGTTCGTGGCGTCGGTCGCGGGGATACTGGCCGCGTTCTTCAATCAGTTCGTGGGTACGAACTCGGTGGACTGGCGCCTCTCGGCCCAGATGCTCCTCGCGGTGGTCATCGGAGGGCCGGGTTCACTGTGGGGCCCCTTTGTTGCGGGCTTCGGCCTCTTTCTTCTCCAGGTGTTCGCTACTAATATGACCGATCGATGGACTCTCATTCTCGGTCTGCTCTACATCCTCGCGGTGCTCGTCATCCCACGCGGTCTCTGGCCGCTCGTGAGGCGGGCGGTGAACGGGGTGCGCCCGGGTCGCGTCCGGGCTTCGCGTGGTGCGGCGTGAGCCCGGCGGCCGAGCGACCCGCGGAACTCGGGAGTCGAGCCAACGGCGGTCACGCGGTCGTGCTCGAGGTCGACGGCCTGTGCAAGTCCTTCGGCGGACTTGAGGCGGTGAAGGACCTGTCGCTGGTGCTCGAAGAAGGGCAGCGCCACGGGGTGTTGGGCCCCAACGGCGCGGGCAAGACGACGCTGTTCAATCTCATCTGTGGCGTGTACCCGGTGACCTCCGGCAGGATCAGTGTGTGCGGGTTCGATGTCACGGGAGAGCCTGTTCACATCCGGGTGAGGCGCGGGCTGGGCCGGACGTTCCAGATTACGAACCTCTTCCAGGAAATGACTGTGCTGGAGAACGTCCTGCTCGCAACCACCGCGGAGACCGGAGACTCGAGGTCGTACCTGCGGCGGCTGGAATCGCTCCCCGAGTCGCGACGGAAGGCCGAGGAGCATCTTGGAGCTCTGGGCTTGGCGGATCTGGCCGAGCACACGGTCGACCAACTCGGATACGGACAGCAACGGCAGCTCGAAGTGGCGCTGGCGCTGGCGCTGAAGCCCCGCGTCCTGCTCCTCGACGAACCGACCGCCGGCCTGTCTCAAGTCGAAACGGCGGCCATGACAGATCTCGTGCGGCGTCTGCCCGCAACGGTTGCCGTGGTGATGATCGAGCACGATCTCGACGTCATATTCAACCTGGTCGATACCATGACCGTCATGCATCGAGGACAGTTGCTGTGCACAGGCGCGGCGTGTGATGTCCGGATCGATCCTCGAGTCGCGGAGGTCTATCTTGGCCGTTGACGCACTCGCGCTCTCGGTTCAGGGGCTCCACGCACACTACGGTGCGAGTCACATCCTCCACGGTGTGGATCTTGACGTACCCCTTGGCGCCACGGTCGGACTCGTGGGACGGAACGGGGTCGGCAAGACCACGCTCGTGAACACGGTACTGGGGATCGTGCCCTCCACTGAAGGGTGCGTGCAGGTCTTCGGGAGCGACATCACCAATTGGGCCACCCACCGGATTGCTCGGGCCGGGGTTCAGATTGTGCCGCAGGGCCGGCGGTTGTTCCCCTCGCTCACGGTTAACGAGCATCTGTCGTTAGCCGTGCGGCGAGGTTCGGGTGGGCGGGATATCGAGTGGGCATTCGACCGATTTCCGGCCCTGAAGGAGCGCGGCTCGTCCTATGCCCGTACCCTTTCCGGCGGCGAGCAGTCCCAGCTGTCCATCGCGCGCGCCGCGCTGGCCGACCCTCGGTTGATACTCATGGACGAACCGACCGAAGGCCTTGCGCCGCTCATCGTGGCGGAGGTGGGCGACCTTATCAGACTGCTGGCCGAGGAAGGCGTCTCGGTACTGCTGGTGGAACAGAACCTTCGGTTCGCCCTGGGGCTCTGCGATACGGTCGCCGTAATGTCGCGGGGACGAATCGTGCACCACGAATCAACCGGCAGCATCGGAGATCTCGACACGTTCGCCGAGAGATTCATGGGCATCGAACCGGAGATTGGGTCGGGTGCCGCGTTGGGCGCCGCGTCGGGCGCGGACTGGGATCGCCCCTCAGCAACGTGAAGGGGGCGCGTTGCCGCGCCCCCTTCGAGTGTGCGATGAAGTGGTGCCCGGTGAAGGCACCACTGTCCGGCGTTCGAGTCTAGTAGTTCTCGATGTGCACGCCCGCGCCGCGCGGGATACGCACCGACTCCACCAGCTCCTGAATCTCAGGCGGCGGCGGCGGAGTGAGGCGGGAGACCACCAGGCAGACGGCGAAGTTCAGTACTGCGCCGAACGTGCCGATGCCTTCCGAGCTCACGTTGAAGAACCACGGGTCCATGCCCATGAAACGGTTGCCGATGATGTAGAACATGGTGAAGCCCATGCCGACGATCATCCCGGCGATGGCGCCTTCTTTGTTCATGCGCTTGTCGAAGATCCCGAGGATGATGATCGGGAAGAAGCTCGCGGCGGCCAGCCCGAAGGCGAAGGCCACCACCTGAGCCACGAAGCCAGGGGGTCTGATGCCGAAGTATCCGGCGAACACCACCGCGATGAAGATCATGATGCGGCCGATCAAGAGCCGGCGCGCCTCTGTGGCCTTCGGGTTGATCAAGCGGAAGTAGATGTCGTGGGCCAGGGAACTCGAGATCACGAGCAGGAGACCGGCCGCCGTCGAGAGGGCGGCGGCGAGACCTCCTGCCGCCACCAGCGCGATCACGATGGGTGAGAGTTTCGCCACCTCCGGGGTGGAGAGCACGATGATGTCACGGTCGATGGTGATCTCGTTGGTCTCCGTGTCCCCGGTCATGGTGAGGACGCCGTCGCCGTTGACATCTTCGAACTTGAGCAGCTTTGTCTCTTGCCACTTAGTCGCCCAGTCGAGCTCTTGCACCTGGGCGGGTGTCTTGCCGTTCAGCTCGTTGATCAGGTTGTACTTGGCGAACACGGCAATGGCCGGGGCCGTCGTGTAGAGCAGGGCGATGAACAGAAGGGCCCAACCGGCGGAGTAGCGGGCGCCACGCACACTCGGCACCGTGTAGAAGCGCACGATGATGTGCGGCAGGCCGGCGGTGCCGATCATCAGGGCCACCGTGATCATGAACACGTCGAGCATGCCCTTGCCTTGGAAAGGCTTCGCGTACTCGATCAACCCCAGGTCCGTCTGGAGCTGGTTCAGCTTCGGAACGATGTCGCTGAAAGTGAGGGCCAACTGCGGAATGGGGTTGCCGGTGACGATCCAGGCGATGGCGACGGCCGGGATCAGGTAGGCGGTGATCAGAACTGAGTACTGGGCCACCTGGGTCCAGGTGATGCCCTTCATGCCGCCGAGTACGGCGAAGAAGGCTACGATGACCATCCCCACCACGACGCCGCCGCTAATGGGCAGGCCGAGGAAACGGCTGAACACGATGCCTACACCGCGCATCTGTCCTGCCACGTAGGTGAGCGATACGAAGATCGCGCAGATGGCGGCCACGACACGGGCGGTGTGCGAGTAGTAGCGGTCACCAACGAAGTCCGGCACGGTGTACTTACCGAACTTGCGCAGGTAGGGGGCCAGCAGCAGGGCTAGGAGCACGTAGCCGCCTGTCCACCCCATGAGGTAGAAGGTGCCGTTGTACCCGAGGAAGGAGATGAGGCCCGCCATCGAGATGAACGAGGCCGCGGACATCCAGTCGGCCGCGGTGGCCATACCGTTCGCGATGGGGGGGACCCCGTGACCAGCCACGTAGAAACCGCTCGTAGTGCGCACGCGGTTCAGGTAGCCGATGTAGATATAGGCGGCGAACGTGATGCCGACGATGATGTATGTAAGGACTTCTACCGACATTCGTTCACCTCACTCGTGGACGTCGTAGTCGCGGTCGATCTTGTCCATCATCTTGGCGTACACGAAGATCAAGATGACGAACACGATCATCGACCCCTGATGGGCGAACCAGAAAGCCAAGTTGACCTGGAAGAACGGGATCTTGTAGAACGGGTTGGCCAGAAAGATCGCGGCTCCGTACGATACCGCCGCCCAGATGGCCAGCAAGATGATGATCAGCCGCAGATTCGCCTTCCAATACGCTACGCCGTCCCCTTTTGCTTTGGATTGGGGTTCGTCTGCCATTTTCATCCCCCCTTTACTCGTGTCGCTCGGTTGCACAGAACACAATGAAACCTCTCATTCTCATACGCGCAAATCCCCCCTTTTGGTCGGTTGTGCCGGCCCGTTCTCTACTTCAGGGCGGCTCCCGGGTGCGCGAATCCCGGAGCGGGAACCCCGCCTGAGTCTAGAAGAGGAGCCTCCCGCCTGGAAGTGGTCGTTGAGGCCTGTCCTTCGAGCGGCGCGGTGCGAGAGATGAGTGGTCGACCAGGTGGGGCGGACGGTGCGCTCCGCGGCGGTTGAACGGTCGAAAAGGGGGGGTGAGAGGGGAAGCCGGCTGGGCGGATCTGCTAGCGCCGGACCATCAAGCTCCGCACCGCCGCCGCCAGGCCGTCGACCGTAAGTTCGAACATGGGGAACACGGTGCGCACGAGTGCGATGGTGTCTCGTCCATAGATAGTGGACCAGGAACGCTCGTGCACCGGGTTGAGCCAGACCGACCGGTGGAAGTGCCGGGCCAGCCGGTGCAGCCAGTCGATGCCCGGCTCTTCGTTCGTGGCGCTCCACCAGATGATCCCGTTCGGCTCGAGCAGCTCCGACGGGGCCATACAGGCGTCGCCCACCACGACCAGTTTGTAGTCGCGGGCGAGCTCCTGGAGCACACGGGCCGTGGGCAGGGAGTTGCGCGGGTGACACGTGGGATCGAGGTAGAGCTGGTCGTACACGCAGTTGTGGAAGTAGTAACGGCGCAGATCCTTGAGGTGGGTGGCGCGGTCCACTGCCGTGAACAGACGGTTGCACGCGCTGATATGCGCGTGCATGGAGCCGCCCGCATCCATGAGGAGCAGCACCCGTGTCTGGTTGCGGCGCGGGCGCCGCCACTCGAGGTGGAGGGCTCCGGCGTGATCGGCGGTGGCGTCGATGGTGGCGTCGAGGTCGAGCTCGTCCAGAGGACCGTCGTTGCGGGTGGAGAGCTGGCGCAGGCGGCGGAGGGCGGTCTCGAACTGACGTACGCCCACGGTGGCGTCGGTGCGGTAGCCCTTGTAGCGGCGCTCCGCGGCCACCTTGACGGCTGTCGATCCTCGACTCTCACCTCCGATGCGGATGCCGCCCTGATGCACGCCGGAATGGCCAAAGGGGGAGGTGCCCCCCGTGCCGATCCAGTGGGAGCCGCCGTGGTGGGCCTCGTGCTGTTCGCTCATCCGCTCCAAGAAGAGCCGCTGCAGTTCCTCGAGGTCGAGGGCTCCGAGTCCCGCCGCGAGCGCCGCGCGCTCGGCGGCGCTCAGACCGGGGATCTCCGCGCCCTCCCGCAGCCAGTCCCACACCTCATCCGCGATCTCCTCCGGAGTCTCGACCCCGGCGAAGGCCTCTTGGAAGGCCAGGTCGTACTGGTCGAAGTAAGCTTCCGACTTCACGAGTATGGAACGGGCCAGCGAGTAGAAGGCGGAGAGGCTCGACAGGGCGAGTCCTCGGGCGAGAGCCTCGGAGAGGGTGAGCCACTCGGTGAGGGAAACAGGCACCTTGTGCGCTCGGAGTAGGAAGAAGAACTGGGCGAACATCTGTGGTGTCCTCGCGTCGAAGCCTGGCCGGCGACTCGGGGGGCGGGGCGGGCCGCGGCCCGCTCAGCGACCTCCGGCGCGCGCCGCTCCGCGCGTGCGGAGTGCGAACGTGGCCGCGTCCACGTCCCGGTCCTTCTTGAGGAGTACCCCCAGGAAAGGGAGCCGGGTCGCGATGGCCTCCGGTTCGATGCCGCCGAGAACCAGCGCTTGGAGCCAGTCTATGAGCTCGCTGGTCGACGGCTTCTTCTGGACGCCGGACACCTCGCGCAGCCAGTAGAAGGTCTCCATCGCCTGGTCGATGAGCCGCTCCTCCAGGTCCGGGTGATGCACGTGCACGATTCGGCGCATGAGCTCGGAGCCGGGGAACTCTATGTAGTGGAACACACAGCGGCGCAGGAAGGCGTCGGGGAGTTCCTTCTCGGCGTTCGACGTGATCACCACCACGGGCCGGTGCACCGCGCGAACCGTCTCGCCCGTCTCGGCGATGGCGAAGTCCATCTGGTCGAGTTCCCAAAGCAGGTCGTTGGGGAATTCCAGGTCGGCCTTGTCGATCTCGTCGATCAGGAGTACCACGCGCTCCTGGGCCGTGAAGGCCCGGCCCAACTGGCCCAGCTTGATGTAGCGGGAGATGTCGGACACGTCGCCGTCGCCGAACTGACTATCGTAGAGACGCTGCACGGTGTCGTACACGTAGAGCCCATCCTGGGCCTTGCTAGTGGACTTCACATTCCAGCTGAGAAGCGGCATCCCCAGACTGCTCGCGATGCTTCGGGCGAGCATGGTCTTGCCGGTCCCGGGCTCCCCCTTGATGAGGAGGGGGCGGGCGAGGGCAACCGCGACGTTGACCGTCTGCATGAGTTCCGGCGAGGCGATGTAGTCGCTCGTGCCGGCGTAGGTGCTCGCTGTGTCGGACAAGGTGACCTCCGCTGGTGGGGTGCCGGACGGAGTCGTGATGGTCCGCGCGCCCGGAGAGTTCCGAACTCGTATTGTCCCACACGCACCCTCCCGGCTGCACCGCAGACCCTTGACAAGCGTCCCCGTTAGCTGTATTAACTACCGCAGTACGGTTGTTCACTACGCCAGTAGTGACTACCGCTTCCGGGGAACTACGCATGGGGGGCCGTGTGCGGGGCAGCGATATCATCGTCGAGATGCTCATCGAGTACGGCGTGGAGCACGTCTTCGGTGTCTCGGGCGACACCAGTATCAGTCTGTACGAGTCCCTGTACCAGCGGCGTGACCGCATCACCCACGTCCTCTGCCGCGACGAGCGTTCGGCCTCTTTTGCCGCCGACGCGTACGCGCGCCTTGCCTTCAGGCCGGGCGTCTGCGAGAGCCCCTCCGGCGCGGGCGCCCTCTACACGGTGCCGGGGATCGCCGAAGCCAATGGTTCCTCGGTGCCGGTGATCGCCCTCACCTCGGGCATCGACCTGGCCTCCGAGGGCAAGGGCACCATCACCGAACTCGATCACCACGTGCTCTACAAGAGCATCACGAAGTGGAGCCACTTCGTGAAACGCTACGACAAGATCCCCGACGCGCTCCGCCGGGCCTTCCGCGTGGCCACCACCGGCCGTCCCGGCGCCGTGCACGTGGCCTTTCCCCAAGAGGTGCTGAACAGCGAGGTGCCGGGCGGCGAGCGGGACATCTACGCCGAGGCCGCCTGCCGCGGGTATCCCACCTATCGTGGGCGCGCCGAACGTTCTCTGCTCGAGCAGGCCGCCAGCCTCCTTCTTGCGGCCGAGCGCCCGGTCATCATCGCCGGCGGCGGGGTCATCAACGCCCGTGCTTGGGACGAGTTGGTGGTTCTGGCGGAGATGCTCTCCGCCCCGGTGGGCACCACCATCACCGGCAAGGGCGCCATTCCTGAGAACCACCCGCTGGCCATCGGCGTGGTGGGCGACAACGGCTACCGCGACTACGCGAACCGCCTGGTGTCGGAAGCGGATCTCCTCTTCTACATCGGCTGTAAGACCGGATCCGTCACCACGATCAAGTGGACGCTGCCCGATCCTCACAGCGCTCCGCGGGTGATCCATCTGGACATCGACCCGCAGCTCATCGGCAACAACTACCCCACCGACGTGGGGCTGGTGGGCGACGCTCAGCTCATACTGGCCGATCTGGTGGCCGTGGTGGGTGCGCGCGACCCGCAGGCCCACGCCGGCGTCACGGAGCGGATCGCGTCGCTTCGGGCCGAGTGGTGGGCGTCGGTGGCCGACAAGGCCGCCAGCGACCAGGTGCCGCTCAAGCCTCACCGGGTGATGGCCGCCCTCAGCAGCGTGCTCCCCGAGGACGCCATCGTCATCGCCGACGCGGGCACGCCCACCCCGTACACCGCCGCCTACTACGACGTGCGCCGGCCCGGCCGCCACGTGATCATTCCTCGGGCCTACGGCGGCTTGGGATATGCCATCCCGGCCACCATCGGCGCCACGATAGCCCGGCCCGATCAGCCGGTGGTGGCTCTCTCCGGTGACGGCAGCTTCGGCATGTGCGCCGGCGAACTCGAGACCCTGGCGCGTCTGGGGCTGCCGGTGGTGATCGTGAACTTCAACAACTCCTGCTTCGGCTGGATCAAGGCCATCCAGTCCATCCATTCCGGCGGGCGCTATCTCGGGGTGGACTTCTCCACCGTCGATCATGGCGCCGTGGCTCGGGCCTTCGGCATGGACGGGGTGCGCGTGGAGCGGGCCTCCGACCTTGAGGGCGTCCTCGAAGCCGCCATTCGGTCGGGCCGCCCTACCCTGGTGGACGTGCCCACCGAGTCGGAGGAGAAGGATCTTCCGCAGGTGCACACGTGGCGCGCCGCGGCCGAGCGTGCCGCCGCGGGGGGCGGCGCGTGAGCGCGCAGGCCCTCGAGCAGGCTCTCAACTTCGTCGGCGGGCGCTGGTTACCCGGCGTCACCGGCCGCACCTTCGAAGATCGCAACCCGGCGGATCGCGGTGACCTGGTGGGCACGTTCCCGCTCTCCTCGGCCGAGGATGTGGACTCCGCGGTGCGGGCCGCCCGGGCCGCGTTCCCCGCCTGGGCGGCCACGCCCGCACCCGAACGCGGGAAGATCATCTGGGCCGCGGGCAGACTCATGGAGGAACGGAAAGAGGAACTGGCCGCCACGGCCACCCGGGAGATGGGCAAGATCCTCCTCGAGACCCGGGGCGACGTGCAGGAAGGCATCGACACCGCCTATTACATGGGCGGCGAAGCCCGGCGCATGTTCGGCGTCACCACGCCCTCGGAGCTGCCCAGCAAGTTCGCCATGTCTGTGCGCCGGCCACTGGGCGTGGCGGCGGTCATCTCGCCCTGGAACTTCCCCATGGCCATCCCCACCTGGAAGATCTTCCCAGCTCTACTCTGCGGGAACGCGGTGGTGTTCAAGCCCGCCAGCGACGCCCCGGCCACGGCCTGGGCACTCGTGCGCATCCTGGAGGAGGCGGGCGTGCCCGCCGGCGTGGTCAACCTGGTCTTCGGCTCCGGCTCCGAGGCGGGCGCCGCTCTCGTGGAACACCCCGAGGTGGATGTGGTGTCGTTCACGGGTTCGGCGGAGACGGGTCGGCAACTGGGCGAGTCGTGCGGGCGGCGCCTCAAGCGGCTCTCTCTGGAGCTCGGAGGCAAGAATCCCCAGATCGTCATGGCCGACGCCGACCTGCGCCTGGCACTGGAAGGAGCGGTGTGGGGGGCGTTCGGTACCACCGGACAGCGGTGCACCGCCACGAGCCGGTTGATCGTCCACCGGCCTGTGCTGGCCGAGTTCACGGCTCGTCTGGTGGAGCGGGCCCAGACCCTCCGTCTCGGCCACGGACTCGAACCCGCCACGGAGGTGGGCCCCCTGGTGAGCGACGTCGCCCGCGAGCGGGTGGCGGAGTACGTGCGCATCGGCGTGGAGGAGGACGGGGCCGACCTGCTCACCGGCGGCGGCGTGCCCGTTGGCGGCATCTTCAACCGCGGGAGCTTCTTCGAGCCCACCGTCTTCGGCGGCGTGACGCCCGATATGCGCATCGCCCAAGAGGAGATCTTCGGGCCGGTGGTCTCGATAATCGCCGTCGATTCCTTCGACGAGGCGATCGCCGTGGCCAACAGCACGCGCTACGGCCTCTCGTCTTCCATCTACACCCGCGACGTGAACGCCGCCTTCCGGGCGATCGAGCAGATCGACGCCGGCATCACGTACGTGAACGGTCCTACGATCGGCGCCGAGGTGCACCTGCCGTTCGGCGGCACCCGCGACACGGGCAACGGTCATCGGGAATCGGGCACCGAGGTGCTGAACGTCTTCTCGGAGTGGAAGAGCGTGTACGTGGACTACTCGGAGCGCCTGCAGCGCGCTCAGATCGACACCGGCCTCCCGGGCGGCCCCGCGGGAGTCGCCACAGCGGGCGACGACCGCGTGGGAGAGCCTCGGGAGGCGCAGACAGACGAGATCGGCGGCGGCTCTCACGGAGCCGGGAGAGGAGACTAGGAGCATGGCACGAGTGGTAGTCATCGGAGGGGGCTGGGCCGGCACGAGCGCCGCGCTTGCGGCGCATATGGCCGGGGCGGAGGTGACCGTGCTCGAGCGTACCGACATGCTGTTGGGCACCGGCCTGGTGGGCGGGATCATGCGCAACAACGGGCGATTCACGGCCACCGAGGAGAACATCGCCCTGGGTATGGGCGGCCTGTGGGCCACCATCGACGCCAACCTGCGGCACCGCAACGTCGAGTTCCCGGGCCACACGCACGCCGACCTCTACGACGTGTCCATCACCGAGCCCGCCATCCGGGCGCTGCTCGAAGGGGAGGGCATCGAGGTGCGCACCCAAGCCCGGGTCATCGACGCGGTCCGGTCGGGCGACGCCCTCGCGGCGGTGAAGCTGGACGACGAAGTGGTGGAAGCCGACGTGTTCGTGGAGACCACCGGATCGGCGGGCCCGCAGAACAACTGCACCAAATACGGCAACGGCTGCGCCATGTGCGCGTTGCGCTGTCCCACCTTCGGCGGCCGGGTGAGCGTAGCCGCGAAGGCGGGCATCCAAGAATTGCGGGCCACGCGCATGGACGGCTCCGTGGGGGTCATGAGCGGCTCCTGCAAACTGCACACCGACTCGGTGAGCCCCGAGCTGCGCCGGCAACTCGCGGAGACCGGGGTGGCCGTGGTGCCCCTCCCCGACGCGCTCAAGGCAGGCGGTGCGAAGGCGGAGTTGCTCGGCACCAAAGCCTGCCAGCAGTACGCGTTGCCCGCCTTTGCCGAGAACGTAGTGCTGCTCGACACCGGTCACGTGAAGCTCATGAGCCCGTACTTCCCGCTGGCCCAACTGCGCACCGTGCCGGGCTTGGAGAACGCGCGCTTCGAGGACCCTTACTCCGGCGGAGTAGGGAACTCCATCAGATACCTCTCCATGACGCCGCGCTCCGACGCTCTTCAGGCGGACGGCATCGCAAACCTGTTCGTGGGGGGCGAGAAGACGGGCCCGCTCGTGGGTCACACGGAGGCGATAGTGAGCGGCTCGCTGGCGGGCATGAACGCCGCTCGTTGGGTGGCCGGTCATGCGCTTGTGACTCTCCCTCGGAGTCTGGCCTGCGGCGATATCATCGCCGCCGCCGGTGAGGTGCTGCGTGGCGGCGACCTCTCTCAGAAGCTCACGTTCTCGGGCGCTGCCTACTTCGAGCGCATGAAGACCGCCGATCTGTACAGCGCGGATCCTCAGGCGATCCGCGACCGCGTCGGGGACGCCGGCCTGACGGATGTGTTCCGGAAGGGCTCGGAAGCGTGAGCAGGATTCGCACGTGGACGCAGATGAAGAAGTCGAGTGGAGGAGGTGCTGATCCGAGGACGTCAAGGTTCTCCGGTCGGACAGCGGGTCGGGCAGGATGCTCGATCGCCGCGGAACACACACGCAAAGGACTGTAGGGGGTACCATGAGAAGGACGATCGTATTGAGTCTGGTGGCGGCGCTGGCCGTGTTCGGTATCGTAGCCCTGGTGGGCTGCGGCGACACCACCACAACCACGGCCGCGTCGGAGAGCACCACCACCGCGCCGCCCTCCGGCGACACCACCACCACCGCAGCCCCGGTCGAGGGCGTCACCCCGCTCGATCCGCCGGTGACCGTGAAGGTGGCCTACGACAACGCGCCCGGCACCGCCGGTATCATCCTCGCCGACAAGATGGGCTTCTTCGAGAAGGTCGGCATCGAGATCGAATATGTGGAGTTCGCATCGGGCGCCCAGATGTATACCTCGCTGGCCGCCAACCAGGTGGACGTGGGCCGGGGCATCATCACGGCTTCGCTCTTCAACGGCGCGGCTCAGGACGTGCGCGTGTGGGTCGTGGCCGATAGCGGCACCAACGTGGAAGGCAGAGGTTCGTACTTCACCGTGGTCGTGCGTAAGGAACTCGAGAACGAGATCAAAGACTACGCCGACCTCAAGGGCCGCAAGATCGGCATCGTGTCCGTGGGCAGCATCAACGAGTACTTCTTGCGCAAAGCCCTGGAGAAGGGCGGACTCACCATCGATGACGTGGAGCCCACGATCATCGCCGAGTTCCCCGACCTGAACACCGGTCTAGCCAATGGCGCCATCGAGGCTGCCGTGCAGATCGAACCGCTCATCACCAGCGGCGAAGAGGCCGGGATCCTGTCGTACTTCAAGGATGCCGACGAGTATGCCCCGGGTGAGCAGGTGGCGGTGCTCCTCTACAGCGACGACTTCGCCAAGAACACCGACGTGGCCAACCTCTTCATGTACGCCCACCTGCAAGGGGTGCGCGCCTACAACGACGCAATCGTGCAGGGCAGCAAGGATCGCGACGCCGTCCTGGCGATCCTCACCGAGAACACGTTCATCGACGATCCGGCCATGTGGACGAAGATGCGTCCCACGGGTCTGAACGTCGACGGTTCCGTCCTCGAGGACGCGGTTGCCGGCCAGCAGGATTACTACGCAGAGATCGGCCAGGTGGACACCACGGTCACCATGGACAAGGTCCTCGATATGTCGTTCGCCACCTGGGCGGTCGATCAACTTGGTCCGTACACCGCGCCGCAGTAAAACGCCTAGCGCAAGGGGTTAGTACGATGGCGGAGAAAGAACCTGCCGTGAGGCAAACCACTGGAACGGACGCCAGTGTAGACGAGGCCCGCTCGTTCGCCACCCAAGTGGGGCGCGAATGGCCCGTGGACTCAGGCAAGAGGGACAAAGGCCGGGAATCCGGCGGTCGCTGGAAGGCGCTGCTCGGCTTCCTGTCCCCGGTGGTGGTCCTCATCCTCTGGGAGATCGCCGTGCCGCTCGGCCTTGTCGACGGCAGGTTCTTCCCGCCGCCCCACTCCATTGCGGGAACGTTCTGGAGGATGACGGTGGACGGCACGTTGTTCACGGATGTTCGGGTGAGTCTCGTCCGGATCATCCTCGGCTTCCTGGCGGGCGCGATCCCCGGGTTGCTCATCGGACTGTCGATGGGATTGTTCCGGCCGGTGCGCTGGATACTACGGCCCGTGATCTCGGCGACGTACCCGATCCCGAAGCTGGCTCTCATGCCGCTGATCATCCTGATGTTCGGCTTTGGCGAGACCCAGAAGGTGATCACCATCGCGCTCGGCACGTTCTTCATGGTGCTCATCAACACCATGGCCGGCGTGCTCAACTTGGACAAGATCTACCTGGACGTGGCCAAGAACTACGGAGCCAGTCGCTCGGACTTCTACACGCGCATCGCCCTTCCCGGGGCGATGCCACTCATATTCACCGGCCTCGAACTCGGCATGGGCATGGCCCTGCTCTTGATCGTGGCGGCCGAGATGACCGGCGCCATCTCCGGGATCGGATACCGCATCTGGGCCGCCCAGGCCGTGTTTAAGACCAAGGAGATGTTCGTGGCCTTCATCCTGATCTCGCTGCTCGGTTATCTCTTCGCCGAAGGGTTGAGCTCGCTCCAGAGGAGGGTCATCCCATGGAAGCAGCTCTAGCCCCGTCTATCATGAAGGGAGGCCCGCGTGGCTGAGAAGATCGTGATCAAAGGTCTCACCAAGGAGTTCGTCACCCGGGACCGGGTGGTCACGGCGGTGAAGGACGTGGACCTCACCATCAACGAGGGCGAGTTCGTCTGCATCGTCGGCCCGAGCGGGTGCGGCAAGACCACCCTTCTCCGCATCCTCGCCGATCTGGAGACCGAGACTCGAGGCGAGATCCGGGTCGTGCACAGCGATCCGTCCAAACCGCTCAACTCGATGGTGTTCCAGGAGCAATCCATCTTCCCCTGGATGAGCGTGCGCAAGAACATCGGCTTCGGGCTGAAGTGTCGGCGGGTGAACAGGAAGGTGATCGAAGAGACCGTCGAGCGCTACATACAGATGATAGGGCTGCAGAAGTTCGGCGAGGCCTACCCCCATCAGCTCTCGGGTGGGATGAAACAGCGGGTGTCGGTGGCCCGAGCTTTCGCCAACGATCCCGAGATCCTGCTTATGGACGAGCCGTTCGCCGCCCTCGACGAGCAGAACAAGATCATGCTCCAGGAGGAGCTGCTCAAGATCTGGGAGACCGAGCGGAAGACGGTGGTCTTCATCACCCACTCCATCGACGAGGCCCTGATCCTCGCCGACCGGGTGATCATCATGACCTCACACCCAGGCACCTTCAAGGCGAGCGTGGAAGTCGACCTGCCGCGGCCGCGTCACATCGCCGAACTCCGTAGCGATCCTCACTTCAACCGGCTCTTCACCGAGCTGTGGGGCGTGCTCCGCGAGGAGGTCTACAAAGCCAAGGCCAGCGAAGGTCTCACCATCAGCGACGACGACTTCCATTCCGATCACAGCCAGACGCTCGCCGACGAATCGAGGTTGGTGCTGTAATGTCCCGGGGCGCCACACCCGCGAGGGTGTTGAAGCCGCGATTTTTGGAGCCGCGATGAACGACGTGCTCGGCAGCCTGCAGAAAATCGGCTTGTCGCAGTACGAGTCGCAGGCCTACGTGGCTCTCCTGCGCAATCCGCGGGTCACCGCGTACGAGCTCGCGAAGCAGTCGGGCATTCCGCCGAGCAAGGTGTACGAGGTGCTGGAGCGGTTGCGGGCCAAGCAGTTGGTGGCCGTCGTGGAGACCGGGGGCTCGGCCCGCTACGTGCCGCTGGAACCGCATGAGGCGATGTCCCGCTACCGCCGCAGCTACGACGACGTCCTGGATCAACTCGAGCACCGGCTCGGCGACATCTACTCCTCGGAGCATTCGGGCGAGAGCTACGTGTGGAACCTCCAGGGCCGCGAGGCTGTCCTCGTGAAGGCGGTGGAGATGATCGACGCGGCGCGCGAGGAGGTGTTGCTCGCGATGTGGCCGGAGGAGTTGCCGCGGCTGCAGCCGTACCTCGTGACCGCCGACAACCGCGGCGTGGCCGTGGCCGTGTGCCTCTACGGCGAGGGCGACCCGGGTGTGGGCGTGGTGTACCACCATCCCACCGACCAGGTTGTGATCCGCGACCAGGGATCGAAGCGCATGGTCGTGGTGACCGACTCCTGCGAGGCGCTGGTGGGCTACTTCCCCGAAACGGCTGCCGTCGACGGCGTCTGGAGCGCCAACCTGGGTTTCGTCCAGATGGCGAAGGACTACATCCGGCACGATATGTGGGTGATCAAGCTCGTGCGCCGGTTCGAGGAGTCCATCATCGAAGTCTACGGCTCTGACAAGGCCAAGTTGCGCGATATCTTCAACCCCGAATACCCGGAGGTGGCCGTGGTGCGTCGCCCCTCCGACGCCGCAGCCTGACGGGCCCGCACCGCGCGGCCCGACAACCAGAGAGAGGCAGTCCCCGTGAGAAGGCTACTCCCATGATCGAATTCCTCGAAGGCAACGACGCCGTGGTGCGCGGAGCTCTGGACGCCGGCTGCCGTTTCTTCGCCGGCTATCCCATCACCCCGGCCACCTCCATCCTCACCGGGATGATGCGCGCCATGCCCGACGTGGGGGGCGTGGCCGTGCAGTGCGAAGACGAGATCGCCTCCATCGGCATGTGTATCGGCGCCGCTATGACCGGCCAGAAGGTGCTCACCGCCACCTCGGGCCCGGGCATGAGCCTCTACTCCGAGAACATCGGCCTGGCCATCATGGGGGAGACCCCCCTCGTGATCGTGGACGTGCAGCGCCAGGGCCCGGCCACGGGCTCGGCCACCAAGGGCGCCGACGGCGACATCCTCTTCCTGCGCTGGGGCACCTCCGGGGGCTTGCCTCTGATCGTGCTCGCCCCCGAGTCGGTGGAGGAGTGCTACACCCTCACCCGCGAAGCGTTCGACCTGGCCGAGCGCTACCGCGTGCCGGTGATCCTGGCCAGCCAGAAGGAGGTGGGGCTCACGCGCGAGCGCGTGGATCTGGAGGAGACCGCCCGGCTCTGCCCGCCTCCCCGCCCCCGCATGGCGGCCCCGGCCGACACTCCGTACGTGCCCCACGCCTTCTCCGCACCCGACGACGTGGCGCCCCTCTCGCCCATCGGCGGCCCCCATCTGGTTCGCTACACCACCAGCATGCACGACGAGCGGGCCTGGCTCACCGCCGACCCGGCCGTCATCGCCCGCATGATGGAGCACTTGCGTCGCAAGATCGACGACCACGCCGACGAGATCGCCCGCTACGAGTGGGATCCCCAGGAAGGGGCGAGCACCCTCATTCTCGCCTACGGAGTGGCGGCGCGCTCGGCGCGGGAGGCGGCGGCGCGGGTGCGCGCGGGCGGCGGCAGGGTGTCCCTCCTCGTCTTGAAGAGCCTCTTCCCCGTGCCCGAAGCCGCCATCCGCGCGGCTCTCGAGGGCATCGAGCGGGTTGTGGTGCCGGAGATGAACCTGGGTCAGTACGCGGACGTGGTGCGGCCGCTCGCGGGCGGACGCGAGGTCGTCTCCGTCACCCGTATGGACACCGATCTCGTCCGCCCGGACGACGTGATCCGGCAAGGAGGCCTCCTGTGAAGCCCGAAGACTCGGCCGCGACCCCCTCGGCCGTTGGCGCCGGCCCCGCCGCCGTCTCCGGCGGGGCCCGCACGCCCTCCTACCTGGACGAGGGCTCCATGCCCCTGCCGTTCTGCCCGGGCTGCGGTCACGCCAAGGTCACGACGGCACTCGACGAGGCCCTCCAGATGGTGGGGCGACCTCGGGAGCGGGTGGTGGTGGTCACCGACATCGGCTGCGTGGGTCTCACCGACCGCCACTTCAACACGAACGCTTTCCACGGCCTGCACGGGCGGAGCATCACCTACGCCTCCGGCATCAAGTTGGCCGACCCCGATCTCACCGTGCTCGTGGTCATGGGCGACGGGGGCGCGGGCATCGGCGGCGCCCACCTCCTGGCCGCCGCCCGGCGCAACATCGGCATCTGTGTGGTGGTGGCCAACAACTTCAACTACGGCATGACCGGGGGGCAGCTCTCCTGCACCACCCCCACGGGAGCCCTCACGGCCACCTGCCACTTGGGCAACCTGGAAGCCCCTCTCGACCTCATGGGCACGCTTCGGCCTTCGAAGCCCGCGTTCCTGGCCCGCACCAGCGTCTTCGCCGACGATCTGCCCGCCCTCATCGCCCGCGGTCTGAGCGCGGACGGCTTCGCGCTCCTCGACGTTTGGGACCTCTGCGTCGCCTACTACGCCGGGCAGAACAAACTCACTCGGGGCACCATCGACGACATGATGGCCGACCTGGAGATGCCGGCCGGCGTCCACCACGAAGGCACCCGCCCCGAGTTCGCGCGGGCCTGGCGCGACCTCTACCACCCCGACGAGATCGCCGACGAGGAGGGCATGTGCCTGCTGCCCCCCGACGCGGGGCTCACCCCGGTGGCCGAGAGCCCGCTCCAGACGCGCTTGGGGATCCTGATCGCGGGCGCCGCCGGACAGAAGATCCGCTCGCTCGCCACGATCCTCGGGGCCGGCGCGATCATGAGCGGTCTGCACGCCACGCAAAAAGACGACTACCCCATCACCGTCATGACCGGCCACTCCGCCGCGGAGGTCATCCTCTCGCCCGAACCCGTCGTCTACACGGGCATCGAGAACCCGGAGGTGGTGCTCATCCTCTCCGCCGAAGGCCGCTCCCGGGTGGCCCGCACCCTCGCCGCTCTTCCGCCGGAGTCGCGCGTGTACGTGGAGGCGAGCCTGGGAGCGGTGGACACTCCGGCCCGGGTGATCCCCCTGGATCTGAAAGGTGCGGCCAAGGAGGTTCATCGCCTGGCCGTGGGCGCCGTGGGGGTGGGCGCCATCCTGGCCGCCGAGGGCATCTACCCACCGGAGGCCTTCGAGGCTGCCGCCCGCCGTCTGCAGAAGGGGAAGGTGGCGGACACCAACATCGCCGGGCTGCGCGCAGGGGCGGCGCTGACCCCACCCGCCGACGTCCGCCGCCTCTGATATCCTCTTGCTTCGCGCCGCCCCGTGCGGACGCGGCGGTCAAGGCTCCGTAGTGAAGCGGGCCCTCAGCGCAAGGAGGCGGGACGATGTCTGCGGAGGCAATGCCTGGGCAGAGCGGTAGCGACGGATCGATCGCCGGTTTCCCCATCCCGAGCAAGGTGTTCCTCACGTCGGGTGTGGGAGTGGCGCGCCGGAAGCTCACCTCGTTCGAGTTCGCCCTCCGCGAGGCGGGCATCCAGCGCTGCAACCTGGTGCGCGTGTCGAGCATCTTCCCGCCTCACTGCGAGCTTCTCTCGCGGGAGGAGGGGATGCGGCTCATCCAGCCGGGGGCCATCACCTTCTGCGTGGTCGCCGAGTTCTCCACCGACGAACCCGGCCGCCGCATCGCTTCCTCCATCGGCCTCGCGCTGCCCCGTGACCCTTCCATGTACGGGTATCTCAGCGAGCACGAGGGGTACGGTCAGACGGCGGAACAGGCCGGCGACTTCGCCGAGGATCTCGCGGCCAGCATGCTGGCGAGTACGCTCGGGGTGGAGTGCGACGAGAACGTGCGCTGGGACGACCGCAGGCGTCAGCTCGTCATCGAAGGCCAGATCTACTCGACCACCAACGCGACGGTGGCCACCACCGGAGACGCCGAAGGCCGCTGGACCACCACGGTGGCCGCGGCGGTGTTCGTGGGCTTCTAGGAGCCCACGCGCCCGCGAGTCTCCGGCACTCAAACCATGGAGGCATTCGTCGACTTCTTCACGCGGGTGGCCGGTGAGTGGGGCCTCTGGATAGTCTTCGCCTTCGTCTTCCTGGAGACGTCGGCCATGGTAGGCCTGCTGGTGCCCGGCGAGACCACCGTGCTCCTCGCCGGAGCGCTCGCCTCCCAAGGAGTGCTCGACATCGGCGACCTGGCGGCGGTCGTGTGCGTGGCCGCGCTTCTCGGAGACTCGGCGGGATACCTCCTGGGCCGCAGGCTCGGCCGCGACTTCCTGCTGCGCCACGGCCGCCTGTTCCGCATCAAGCCTCACCTCATCGAGCGCACCGAGGGCTTCTTCGGCCGCCACGGCGGCAAGACCATCTTGTTCGGGCGATGGGTGGGCTTCCTCCGCTCCCTGGGCCCGTTCATCGCCGGCTCGGCGCGCATGCGCTACCGGCGCTTCCTCGCCTACGACGTTCTGGGGGCGGTGAGTTGGGGGCTCACCGTGACCTTCCTGGGGTACGTCTTCGGTCGCAGCTATCACCTGGTGGAGCGGTGGCTCGGCCGCGTGAGTCTGTTCTTGTTGATCTCGCTCCTCGTCGGCGTGGCCCTTGCGTTCTTTGGTCGTTGGCTCTGGGCCCGCCGGGAAACCCTCGGCCGGCTGGCCGAAGGGCTCACGGACAGTGTGCTCGAGTGGCGCGCGGTCCGTGCGGCCAGGAGGCGGTTCGAGCCGCAGATCGCCTGGCTGTTCCGGAGGTTCTCGCCACGTCGGGCGTACGGTCTCGGGGTCACCACCGGCCTCGCGCTCTCGCTGCTTTTGGCTTGGGCGTTCGCGATCATCTTGGAGGGGGTCCTCTCCCGGGAGCCCATCACCGCGCTCGATCGCAGCGTCGCGCGCACTCTCCACGATCATGCGGTTCCGTGGCTCACCAAGACGATGATCGTGGTCACCTCGTTCGGCGGCGGGTGGGCGCTCGTACTCGCCGCCTGTGTTGTCACTGCCGCGTTGGTCTGGAGGGGGCGCTGGGGGGAAGGCCTCGTGCTGCTGACGGCCACCTCGGGGACCGCCTTCCTGAACGCCATGCTCAAACTGCTCATCCAGCGGCCCCGTCCCGAGTTCCTCGAGCCGCTCATCACCGTGGGCGGGTACTCGTTCCCGAGCGGGCACGCGTCGGCGTCCGCCGCCTTCTTCATGACCCTGGGTCTTCTCGCGGCGGGGTGGGTGCGCCGCTGGGAGACGCGCGTCTACGTGCTGCTCGGCGCGATCGGTGCGATACTGCTGATCGGGTTCAGTCGGCTCTACCTCGGGGTGCACTATTTGAGCGACGTGCTGGCCGGCTATACCCTCGGCGCTTTCTGGGCCATGGTGGCCATCACCACGGCGATGATCCTGCAGCGGGCGCTCGCTTCTTCTCCTTCTGAGACCGTGGAGGTCGACGGCGTGTCGAATCACGGTCCCGCCCAGGATCACGCCCGGTCCGACGGAAGCCCGGCAGCCGACGGCGGGGCGAAGCTCTTCTCGCCTCGAAGAGCCGCGGTGCTCGAGGACGAGCGTCGCCTGCAGTTTCTCAGTGAAGAGTCGCTCGTCCGCCTGCTCCGACTCGAAGGGCATGAGGACGTCGCCGATCTGGGTAGCGGCACGGGCTTCTACAGCGACCGTGTCGCCCGCCTGACGAGCGGCACGGTCTACGCGGTGGAGATGCAGCTCGAGATGCAGGAGATGCACCGGGCCAAAGACCTACCCGGGAATGTCGAGCTGATACTGGCCGACCTGGACGAGTTGCCGCTCGCGGAAGGTTCCATCGACCGGGCCTTCAGCGTGAACACCTTCCACGAGTCGCACGGCCCCGGTGGGCTTGAGCGTCTCGCGCGGGCACTACGGCCGGGGGGGCTTTTCGTGATCGTGGACTGGCGCCGGGCGGAGGAGGCGGCCCAGTTCGGCCCCCCACTCGCTCACCGCTTGGAGACCGCCCAGGTGCGCGACCTTCTTGCTCCATGGTTCGACGTGCTGGAGGAGGACGTCGTCAGCGTGCCTCTCTTCGCGGTGGTGGCACGGGTGCATTGAGCGCCCCTCGCTTCTCCGGAGTCATTCGCGGGGGATGCGCACCAACACGAGGTCGGTATGGATGAAGTCCTCGCCAAGGCAGAGGAGCGGTTCATGCGCCAAATGCGCCACGGCATAGGTGAGGCAGTCACCGAAGTTCAGTGCCGCCCGGTGTCGGTTCTTTCCGAAGCGCCAGAAGGCGTCCATGGCCTCCCACCAATGAGCCTCGGCAAACGGGATGACCCGCACGCCGTACTCCTGGATGAAACGGCCGAGCAGGCCGGTCGGGTCGACGGAGAGCTGCGCCGCAAGCACGATCCCCGTCTCGGTGAGGGTGGGCGCACCCATCCCAAGGGAATCGGCGCCGGCCAACACCTCGAAGATCTGCTCGTGGCCCGGATGGCCGAGCAGCACGGGAACCACCGCTGAGCTATCGAGGATCACGGTTGACCCTCGCGAAGACGCGGCTCACAGGCCCTCCGCACTCATACGCCTTCCGGTCCGAAGCCGAGGATCTCGGCCTCCTCCTCGGGCGAGAGCGGCCGTTCTCTGACCTCTGGCGGCACGAGCGGCCAGGCTTCCCGTTCCAGGAAGCGCAGCAGACGCGCACGACGATCGTCGGCGCGTTCCCGAAATGCCAACCGCCGCCGCCGCTCGTCGAGGGCCACGCGGATGGCCTGCGTCTTGGTCTCCCCGGCCGCTTCCGCGACCTCGGCGGCCAGGCGTTCGACTTCGGCGTTCTTGATGTTCAGCGCCACGTTCTCTCCCCCGGGGGACACCATGCTTGACGGGCATCCAGAATACCAGAAGGTGGAATAAAGGTATAAGGGTATAATAGCGGAGGCCGCCTGCCGCCGGACGATGTGTTGGATATCTTCTCGGAGGGAATTAAACAATTGGCGTGGGGGTGCGAGAATCGACCCCGGAACGAAGTGTGCAGTTTAGGAGGGCGAAATGTCCAGTAAACTTGTGATAGCTGCTCTCCTGGCGCTGGCGCTTGTCGCAGTCATGGCCGTGCCGGCCTTTGCCAGCGACCATCTCTTCAACGCAGCTACGGCGCAGGGAGCCGCTGTCCGCGGATTCGCCAACCCCGTGGCGGGGAACCCGTCCGGGACCTCGGGTGCCATGGCGCAGCCGGGGACCGTGCCGGGCGAGGGCAATCCAAATGCGGGGGGCGATCAAACCACTCCGGCGGTTGACCTGAGCCTGGTGACCGTTCGTTCCGGCGGCAATGGGACGCCCGTGGCACCCTAACGCACGTCGAATCAGATCTGGTTCCAACCGGCCTTTCGCGGGGAAGATAGAGTAGGCGCCCCCGTTTCACGTCCACCGCCGGTCTCTGGGACTGCTTTCGGGGTTCCGGCCGGGGGAAAGACCGGAGAACGGAGAAGGCATGTTGGGATCACGCGCTGTGCCGGCCATCGAGACCGACGGACTCACCAAGGTGTACGGGGGCGACACGAAGGCCCTCGATGGGATCACATTCCGCGTGGACGGGGGGGAGCTCTTCGGATTGCTCGGTCCGAACGGCGCGGGCAAGACCACCGCCATCCGTATCCTCTCCACCCTGCTTCGGCCTACGGCGGGCTCGGCGCGCGTGCTCGGCCTGGACGTGGTCGCCGACCCGCGGCAGGTGCGGCTGCGGCTGGGGCTCGCCTTGCAGACCCCGGCGCTGGACGCGTTCTCCACCGGCCGGGAGACCCTCGAGCTGGCCGGGAGGATGCACGGCATGAAGATGCTCGACATCCGCCGTCGCACGGACGAACTCCTCGAGCTGATGGGCCTTTCAAAGGTGGCGACCAAGCTCACCGGCACGTACTCGGGGGGCATGAAGCGACGCCTGGATCTGGCGAGCGCTCTCGTCCACTGCCCCGACCTCCTGATACTCGACGAGCCCACCGAGGGGCTCGACCCGCAGAGTCGCTCGACGCTGTGGGAGGAGCTCGAACGGATCAACGCCGCGGGTACCACCATGCTCCTCACCACGCATTACATGGAAGAGGCGGACCGCCTCTGTTCCCGGCTGGCCATCATCGACAGCGGGAGCATCGTCGTCGAAGGGGGACCCGAGGAGCTGAAGCACGCCATCGGGGCCGACACGGTCGTGTTGCAGCTAGACGGGGGTGGCCCCGGGGCGGACGGTGGAGACCCCGTCGAGCACGTGCGCGACCTGCTGGATGGCATGGTGCCGCGAGACGACGTGGTTGCCCATCCCGCTGGCGTGAGCCTCTCCGTGCCGAACGCCGGTGGGGCCGTGCCCGACCTGCTCCGCCGGCTCGAGGTGAACGGGCTACGGGTCACGGGGCTCCAGGTGCGGCAGCCGAGCCTGGACGACGTCTTCCTGAAGCACACCGGCCGGAGCATCCGCGAGGAATCGGCCGACCAACCGATTCTGCTGGGGTGGTGAGGGCGCCATGGACCGGCTGACCGCCCTGGCCTTCGAGAGCTACCATCTGGGGTTGCGAACCACACGCCGTTTCCTGCGGGTGCCGGCGAACTGGATCAGCATCCTGTTCTTTCCGCTCATCCAACTTCTGGCATTCAGCCAACTCTACAAGGACATCGTCCAGCTGCCTGGGTTCGGGGGGGAGACGAGCTACCTCGCCTATCTCGCGCCGGGCCAGGTGGCCTTCACCGCGCTGATGGCCGTGTCGTGGTCGGGGTACGGCCTCCTGATCGAGTACCGCACCGGCTACCTGGATAAGCTGCGTGCCTACCCGATCAGCCGCTGGGCCATCCTCGGCGGAGAGATGGTGCCCCTGTTCTTCCAGGCGGCGTTCATGGCCGGCATCCTCTTGGCGGTGAGCCTCCTCCTGGGGGCGGGCATGGCTTCGGGGGTGGGCGGCTTCATCCTCATCATGTTCCTCTCCGGCGGCTTCGGGGTCGCGTTCGCCGGAGCCAGCTTCATCCCGGCGCTGCTCACCAAGAGCGAGCAGGCCACCGGCACGATCTCGCTGCTGCTATTCCCCCTCGTGTTCCTCTCCACCGCCTTTGTGCCGAAGGCGCTCATGCCCGGGTGGATGCAGGTGGTCAACGACTGGAACCCGGTGACGTACCTCATCGAGGCCATCCGCTTCCTCATGTCCACCGGGTTCGACTGGGCCGTCGTGAGCAAGGCCGTGGTCTCCCTGGCGATCCTCGGCGCGGTGCTCCAGGCCGTCACCTTCTGGGCCTTCCGGCGGCTGGCGGGCTGAGTACGCCCGAAAGGGGAGGGCCACAGGTCCGGTGACCTGGTCGAGCAGGCGGGCCACGAGGACCGCACGACATCGATCGGCATCTCTTCCTCCTTGGGTTCTCGCAGGGACCATTGGCCGAAGTCCTAGAACATGACTCGGTTGACGTCGGCCTGAGTGAGGCCGCCGCGCCGAGATGTTCGCCGTCAAGTTCGTGCACTCCGCCGTCCCGCCGCCGTCGATATCTCATCGAGTCGTGGCAACAAGCGAAACCGGCGGAGTTCGCGGCCTCCGCCAGGCCCCGGACCGGCAAAGCCCTTTCCCGACAAGCGAGCATCTTGTGCATATACCCCTTGGGGTATATACTGCCGCAGTATTGACCAATGCCGATGGGCGGCCGTGAAGAAGACGTAGTCGCGCGCGGCCTCACGGGGAGGGAACCTCGGATGTCTTCGTCGGGCAATGGATTCGCGGACCTTTCGAGAGACGAACTCGAAGCGAAGATCGCCGAGTTCGAAGAGGAGTTGGAAGATATCGGCATGGAGCGCAGCATGACACTCGGGGGTACCGGCGTGCACATCGGTGCCGCGGAGGCCGAGCGCATGCGTAACGAATTCGAGCGCGATGAGGCACGGGTGAACGCCCGTCTGTCGGAGTTGCGCGCGCTCCTGTAGGCCTGCGGGCGTATTCCGAGCCAGCGAGGCGACACAACTTACGACAAGCTCGCGACGCGACTTGCGATACCCCTTCGGATTGCGCACGTCCGCCCTGTCGGCCGCGCCGCGCTCAAACTAACCCGGTAGGATCCAGCTCTCGATGGCCTCCGCGGCGCCGTCGCGGAGGTTCGAGGCGGTGACGATGTCCGCGGCGGCCTTGGCCGCCTCGGTGGCATTCCCCATGGCCACACCCACCCCCGCCCAGCGGAGCATGGCCACGTCGTTGTCGTGGTCGCCGATCGCGGCGACGTGGTCGGCGTCGATGCCGCGAGAACGGGCGAATCGCTGGGCCATCACGGCCTTGGAGGCTCGGAGCGATACGAGGTCCACCAGTCCCTGAGCGGTCTCCGTGATGTTGGCCCGTCCGCCGAACTCGCGGGCGATCGAGCCACGGGCTGCTTCGGCGAGGGCGGGGGCGAGGTCGCGCAGGTCGAGAAAGACCTTGTCGATGGGCTCGTCGCCGGTGAACAGGTCGTCCACGGCTCCCACGCTGTGGGGGGGTTCCACTCCGTAGACTTCGATGTTGCGCGTGATGCGCTCGTTCATGCTCTCGGCGAACCATTCGTCGTCGCTCTCCACGTTCACCACGGCTCCCAGCGAGCGTCCGAACTCCACCATCTCCCAGGCCAGCGAGTGATAGAGCGCCTCGCGCGAGACGGGGATCGAGGGTTCCAGATCCCAGAGCAGGGCGCCGTTGCCTGCGATGACCGGCGTCGTGAGGCCGAGGAGGTGATGGTACGTGCGCATCGAGCGAGGGGGGCGCGCGGAGGCCAGCACCACGAGGATCCCACTGTCGCGCGCCGCGGCGACGGCAGCCCGGGTGCGCTCAGTTACCAGCCGGGGTCCGCCGAGAAGCGTACCGTCGAGATCGGTCACTATCATGCGGATGTCGGAACCGACCCCGAGGAGGCGTCTGAAGATGCGGGCCACGTAGTCCAGATGGTTGCGCACAGCTCGGCGCGCCACGTCCTCGTCCCCCGACTTCACGGCCTCTACGATGGCCACGTGCTGTGCCCGGATGAGCACCCGCCACGGTTGCGCGTAGAGCGACGGCAGGTCGACGGCGGCCTGCTCGTGGAGCCTGCCCATGAGTTCTTCCACCGTCGCCTGAAGCAGCGGGTTCCGCGAGGCTGCGGCGAGCGCTTGGTGGAACCGCGAGTCGTCGGCGGCCGAGAGGCCGTCTCCGCTGGGGATGGCGGCCGCGAGCGCCTGCAGGTGGGTGAGCTCGGCTCGGCGCACCGCGAGGGCGGCCGCCTGGCTCTCGATGGCGGTTCGCAGCTCCATAAGGTGCGCGATGCGCTCAGCCGCCGAGAAGTGGCTTTGGGTGGCGGTGGCCGGGACCACCGAGCCCTCGGGCCTCGTGTCTGTTTCGAGGGCGGGCATCGCTACGTGGGTGCCCTGCCGGCCGCGCCCGGGCGTGATCAGACCCTGCGCCTTGAGTTCCCGTAAGGCTTCGCGCAGGGCCGGGCGGCCCACTCCCAACCGCTCGGCGAGTTCTCGTTCAGACGGAAGGCGTTCACCCTGTCGGAGTTCGCCGCCGTCTATGAGCTCACGCATCTGGCGGGCCACCTCGTCGGAGACCCTCCGTGGGGCGACCGGTTCGAACTTCCCCGGCTGGTCGTGTGGGGCCCCGCTCGCCATGTGTCTTCACCTCACGAATCGCCGAAATCTATGGTCATACGGTAATACCAAAAAGCCTCGGGGATTCAAACCCCCGCACAAAGACGGGATGGTACACTGGCCGGGTGAGCCGGCGCACCGACACCCTCCTCTTCTCGGGCTATGCCCGGCTACCCCAGAACGTATCCCACCAGGCCGTGTACAAGCGCGTGGGGGTCGTGGCCGAGGTCGACGGCGAGGGCGTCATCGTCGAGTGCTCGTCCACCCTCGTCACGGAGCTTGCTCGCGACTTCCTCGCGGGCCTTCTCTGTGGCCGTTCGGTGCTCAAAGATCGCGACGAGATGGAAGCCCTCATCCGCGCCCGCTACCGGGGGCACTCGCAGGGGGCCCTGATCTACGCGCTGCGCAAGGTCTTTGAAGCCGTGGATATCTCCCCTCTCGTACTGGGCGACGCCGCCGCCGAGGTTCCGCCCCTCGACGAGGGGGCCTGAACCGCCGGTCTCGGGCTTGCACGAACCCGCACGAAGTGGGATGATGGCCCGGTACCGCTGCTCGCATAGCTCAGGGATGGCACCGTCTCTGCCCCCAATTGACAGCTATGAGCCTCCAGCGAACCTATGCAGCCTGTCCGCGACCCCGCACGGGTTCGGGCCGGTAGCTTCATCGTTCCGTGCGGCCGGACGGGCCTGCGCGAATGCTGGGGCGTGGCAACGGATCATCGTGGAGGACGACCATGGCGGGAGCGCTCGAGGGCATCAAGGTGTTGGATCTGTCGCGTGTGCTGGCGGGCCCCCTCTGCGCCATGATGCTGGCCGACCTGGGCGCCGAGGTCATCAAGGTGGAGCGACCCGGCGGCGGTGACGAGACCCGCGAGTGGGGCCCACCCTGGGCCGGCACCGAGTCCGCCTACTATCTCTGCGTGAACCGTAACAAGCGCAGCATCACCATCGACATGAAGAGCGACGCCGGGCGGGATCTGGTGCGCAGCCTCGCCCGGGGCGCCGACATCCTGGTGGAGAACTTCAAGACCGGCACCCTGGAGCGCATGGGGCTGGGCTACGAGTCACTGCGAGCCGAGAACCCGGGCCTCATCTACTGCGCTATCACCGGCTACGGCCAGACCGGCCCCGACGCCGACCAGCCGGGCTACGACTTCGCCATCCAGGGCCGCGGCGGCATCATGAGCATCACGGGGGAGCCGGACGGACCGCCGATGAAGGTGGGCCTGGCCATCGTGGATGTCACGGCGGCGCAGAACGCGACCATCGCCGTGCTGGCCGCCCTGGAAGCGCGCCGGCGCACGGGCGAAGGTCAGATGGTCGACATCTCCCTGCTCGACTCGCAGGTGGCCTGGCTCATCAACCGGGCCAGCAACTACCTGGTGGGGGGCGCCGTGCCCAAGCGCTATGGCAATGCCCATCCGAACATCGTGCCGTATGAGACCTTCAAAGCGTCCGACAAGTGGTTCAACGTGGCCGTGGGCAATGACTCCCAGTTCCGCCGTTTCGCCGATCTGATCGGCGCCCCGGACCTGGCCGGCGATCCGCGCTACGCCACGAACCCGTCGCGGGTGGAGAATCGCGGCGAGTTGATCGCGACGCTTTCGAGCTACGTGGAGCGCAGGCCGGCGCAGGAGTGGCTCGATCTCTTCTATCGGGAGAAGATACCCGCCGGCCCCATCAACTCGATCCCCGAGGTGTTCGCGGATCCGCAGGTGCAGGCGCGCGAGATGGTGGTGGAGATGCCGCATCCCACCGCGGGCTCCGTCCGGCTGGTGGGCAGCCCGCTCAAGCTGAGCGGGACGCCGGTGGCCTACGAGCGGCATCCGCCGCTGCTTGGCGAGCACACCGACGAGGTACTGGTCGAGCTGGGTTTGGCGGAGGAGGAGATCGCGGCTCTGCACGCCGAAGGCGTGGTGTAGTTGCGCACCGAGATTCGGGCGCCATGGGCGTTCGGCAGAGGCACGCAGTCCGTCGGCTGACGACGGTTCGAGCAAGGAGGCGACGAAAGGACGAGGGACTGGAGGGCGTCAGAGGGACGCCCGAGTGTGGAAGGCCAAGACACGGAACACGGTTGTCATAGGAGGAACTGAATGGACTTCAGGTACAGCACAGAGCAGGAACTGTTCAGGCAGGGCGTGCGCGAATGGGCCACCAAGAATCTGGAACCGCGTGCGCGCGGCATCGACCAGGCGGAAGACGGCATTCCGGACGACATCGTCCAAGGGCTTGTGGATCTGGGCGTCTTCGGCGTGACCATCCCCGAGGAACTCGGCGGCTGCGCCGTCCCCGGTGAAGAGTTGATCTACGCGATGATCGCGATCCACGAGATCGCCCGCGCGGATCTCTCCATGTCCACTCCGGTGTACACGCTGCTCACCATCGGTTGGTCGTACATCGTCAACAAGTTCGGCACCCAGCAGCTGCGCGAGGAAGTGCTCCCCGCCGCGGCCGCCGGCAAGGCGTTCGTCGGTATCAACACCACCGAGCCCGGTGGCGGTTCCGACCTGGCCCGCATCAAGACCACCGGTTTCAAGAGTGACGGCCACTACGTCCTGAACGGCGAGAAGGCCTACGTCTCCGGTCCGAAAGAGTGCATGAAGCTGGGCGCTCCCTCCGGCCACTGCTCGCTCGTGGTAACCGACCCCGAGACCGGCCACAAGGGTCTCACCTTCATCTACATCCCGGCTCACCTCGACGGCATCAGCTGGACCGTCTACGAGGACATGGGCCGCATGGGCCTCTCCACCGGCGGCTGGCTGTACAAAGACGCCAAGGTGCCCGAGTACTGTCTGCTCGGTGAAGAGGGCAAAGGCTTCTACCACGTGATGGAGGGCTTCAACGCCGCCCGCGTGCTCGTGGCCGCGGCCTGCCTCGGCGGCGCCGAGAAGGGCCTCGAGATCAGCGCCGAGTACAGCACGCAGCGCAAGATGTTCGGCCGTCCGCTCATCAAGTACGAGGCCACCTCGTTCGAGATGGTGAACGACTGGATGCAGCTCGACATGCTCAAGCTCAACCTGCTGCGCGGCGCGTGGATGATCGGCTACGAAGGCCAGAACCCGGGCACCTTCAGCCGCAAGGACATCAACAAGGTCATCGCCACCGTCAAGTGCCTCTCGCCGACGCTCGGCCACGACGTGGCCCGCCACGGCATGATGTACCACGGCGCCTTCGGTTACACGAAGGAGACCCCGCTCGAGATGATGCTTCGCGGCATCATGTCGTACGAAGTGGGCGCCGAGGGCGGCCTCAATGTCATGCGCGGCATCATCGCCCGCGATCTGTGGGGCGAAGCCGCCAACCCGTTCCGGGCGGACGACTGATCTATGAGGCTGTTGAAGATCGAAGCCTTGGCCGCCAGAACGCACTGGACGGCGCGATACGGCGTCCTCGGTCGCGCCCGTAGCGCCGCTACGAGCGCGCCTCTCGTCCTTGTCTCGCGCTCGCCCATCGCGCCCTGGCAGCGAAGCGTCATTCTTCAACAGCCTGCTAGGTAGACGTCCGAGTGTGGGGGCGCCGCCGCTCGCGGCGGCGCCCCCCACCTGTATCCGACGAGGGAAGTGAGTATGGAAAAGGTCGATTGCATCGTCGTGGGCGGGGGTCTGGCCGGTCTTTCGGCCGCCTACGGCCTCGCCTCCGAAGGCCTCGAGGTGATCGTGGTCGAGCGGGGCGACTACTCCGGCGCCAAGAACGTCACGGGCGGGCGCCTGTACGTGAGCCCCATCCGCGATCTCTACCCCGAACTGTGGGAGTCGGCGCCGTTCGAGCGGCACGTTGCTCGCGAGTTCGTCACCCTGATGGGCGAGGGCGCCTCCACCACGGTCGAGCTGGCCTCAGACCGCTTCGCGTCCGCGCCTCATCAGTCGTACACCGTGCTGCGTGCCCGCCTGGACCAGTGGTTGGCCGACCAGGTGTTGGAGAAGGGCGGCATGGTCATCACCAAGAATAGGGTGGACGAGATCCTGCGCGACGAGTCGGGCAAGGTCATCGGCATCCGCGCCGGTGACGACGAGATCGGCGCCGACGTCACCATCATCGCGGAGGGTGTCCTCGGGCTGCTCTCCAGCAAGATCGGTCTGCGCGAGGAGCCGGTCGCGCGCGACCACGCCTTGGGCTACAAGGAAATACTGGAGCTTCCCCCGAGCGTGATCCAGGACCGCTGGCACCTGAACGAGGGCGAGGGCGCCGCCCACCTCTTCATGGGCGAAGTGACCAAGGGCATGATGGGCGGCGGCTTTCTCTACACGAACAAGGACTCCATCTCCCTTGGGATCGTGGTGGGCATGCAGGCCATGCGCGACCGCACAGACAAGATCGAGTCGCACACGCTGCTGGACGCCTTCAAGGAGTTGCCGCAGATCAAGCCTCTGGTGGACGGCGGCACGCTGGTGGAATACTCGGCCCACGCCATCCCCGAGGGGGGCATCGAGAAGGTGCCCAAGCTCTACGGCGAGGGCTACCTCATGGTGGGGGACGCGGCCGGTCTCTCGCTGAACGCTCTGATCACGGTGCGCGGCATGGACTTCGCCATCGCCTCCGGCTTCTACGCCGCCCGCGCGGTGGTGGACGCCAAGGCGGCCGGCGACCTCTCGGCCGCCGGCCTGGCCCGCTACGAGCAGTCGCTGCGCTCGAGCTTCGTGCTGAAAGACCTGGAGACGGCGCGGCACATCCCTCACACCATCGAGAACCCGCGGCTCTTCACGCACTACCCGAAGGCGGTCTCCGGGCTCCTGGAGAAGCTCTTCACGATCGGCCCGCAACCCGCGAAAAAGCTCTCGAGCACGGTGATCGGCGGAGTCCGCAAGGACTTCATGAACGTCACCACCATGAAAGAACTCTGGGCCATGAGGAAGATCTGATGAGGGCGTGCCCGGCGCGCCGGAGAAGGACCGTGGGCGGAGGTATGCGGTGAACATCGAAGCCAAACTGGGGCTCGACGTCTTCAAGATCGACAAGGAGCGCCACATCACGATCGACGTGGAAGTGTGCAAGGCAGTGTGCACCGACAAGGCATGCCTCTACGTCTGCCCGGCGCACCTGTACGAGATCGACGACCAAGGCAACAACACGGTGAACTTCGAAGGCTGTCTCGAGTGCGGCACCTGCCTCATCTCCTGCGACCATCGGGCCCTCACCTGGCACTACCCCCGAGGCGAGTACGGCGTGCAGTACCGGATGGGGTAGGGCGGCTTCCGGCACGGCCGGACCGCCCCTCGACGCGCAGCTGGTTGCCAAACCGAGCGGCCGCGTCTCGTTCCACACGAGAGAAGGGTGATGAAGTTGGACATAGTGGTGTGCGTGAAGACGAATCCGGATCTGCAAATGATCCGGATCAAGAACCGGGAACCGGTCATGGAGGCGATCCCCTTCAAGGCGGGCGACTTGGAGAAGAACGCCGTGGAGGCCGCCCTGCAACTGCGTGACTCCGCGGGCGAGGGCAAGGTCGTGGTGCTGGTGGTGGCCGAGGGCAATCGCAAGGTGCGCGAGACGGTGAAGGAAGTGCTCGCCATGGGCGCCGATGAAGCCGTCTTGGTGGTGGACCCGGCTCTGGCCAATCCGGATCAAGCGGGCGTGGCCCGCGCGCTGGCCGCCGCCCTGCAGAAGATCGGTTCGTTCGACCTGGTGCTCTTCGGCGAAGGCTCCACCGACAACTACACGGGTCAGGTGGGCCCACGGGTGGCCGAGATCCTCGGTCTGCCTCAGATCGGGTACGCCCGCAAAATCACGATCGGCGGCGCCGGTGTCCTGGTGGAGCGGAGTATGGACGACTCCATCGAGACGCTCGAGGCTCCGCTGCCCGCCGCGGTCACCGTGGTGAGCGAGATCAACGAACCGCGCATCCCCTCTCTCATGAACATCATGAAGGCGGGTAAGAAACCGGTGGAGGAGTGGGGTCTCGCCGACCTGGGCCTCGACGCGGCCGCGGTGGCGCCGCTACGCGCCGTGCTCTCCAATCTTGCCGAGGAGCAGGACCGCAAGCACATCATGTTCGAGGGCGGGGCGGCGGAGCAGGCGGCCGCATTCGTCAATGCGCTCATCAAAGAAGGGGTGTTGGGGAGATAACTATGGCCGATATCCTCGTATATTCAGAGAAACGGGACGCGGCCCTGGAGCTCGCCTTCAAGGCCAAGGAGTTCGCCGGCACCCTGGGCATGGGTCTTGCGGCGGCGGCGCTGGGAGAAGGCGCGGTCGCGGCCGCGGCCGACCTGGGCGCCCACGGCGCCGACCGCGTGTTCGTGAGCGAAGATGCGGCCCTCGAGGGCCTCGCTGTTGATACCATGGCCGACGCTCTCGCCCAGATAGCCAAGGAAGCGGGGGCCACGATCGTGCTCGTCGCCTCCACGCGGCGTGGCAAGGAGTTGGCGCCTCGGCTGGCGCAGAAGCTTGGCGCCGGCTGTGTCACCGACGTGAACTCGCTTGAGCTGCGCGACGGCGATCTGGTGGCCGGGCGCTATGCCCTCGGCGGCAACACGGTCTCCCTGGAGACCCTCGGCACCGAGATCAAGGTGTTGGCGGTGATGCCGAAGACCTTCGAGATCGGGGCTCCGACCGCCGGTGTCGGCCAGGTGGTGACGCCCGCCGTCACCCTCCAGCCCTCCGCCGTCAAGCTGGTGGAGCGCCGGGCTAAGGAAGGCGACGCCGTCAATCTCGAGGATGCCGAGCGCATCCTTGGTGTGGGCCGGGGCTTCGGCAAGCGGGAGGATATGGAGCTTGCCGAGCAGCTCACCGCCGCTCTGGGAGCCGAGCTCTCCTGCACGAAGGGCCTCTCCGATTTCGGCTGGCTGGGGGAGGATCGCATCATCGGCCTCTCCGGCGCCAAGACGAAACCCGATCTGTACGTTGCCGTGGGTATCTCCGGGCAGATACAGCACACCGTGGGCATCAGCTCCGCGAAGCTGATCGCGGCGGTGAACACCGACAAGGACGCGCCTATCTTCCAACTGGCCGACTACGGCATCGTGGGCGATCTTTACGAGGTCGTGCCGGCGCTGATCGAGAAGCTGAAGAGCGTCTGATCAACCCGCCCGACGCCGGCGGCCCCGCGGCCGCCGCTCGGGCGCGAAGCTCCCTCGGTGGTGAGAGACGGCTCCGCCGAGGGCTCCGGCCGGGGTCGCTCGCGCGACCCCGGCCCCCTTTTCTCCCACCGGCCACATTCCAGGGCGGGGCTGCGTGCGCACCGCCGGCCCGATGGCGCGGGCCTATGCCCCGTCGGTCTCGCCCCGCCGTTCGGGCGTCACGCCCAAGCGGGAGAGCTCCGAGAGCACCAACTCCTCTATGTCCGGCAGTCGGGCCTCGATGGTGGCCGTGAGCCCCACGTGCGGGGTCGCCATATCCTCGGGTTCCACGCCGATGATGACGATCTCGGGCGCGGGACCCAGCAGGCGTGCCATGGTCCAGGCGTCGATGAACGACACCTGATGGATCGAGGTGCGGTAGCGCACGTCCATGGGTACGTCGTCGGGGTGGAAACGGTAGAGGGCACCGGGCTCGGCTCCGCCGAGGACGGTGTCCACCACCACGATGTGGCCCGCCGATTGGAACACGTTGATGAGCTCCAAACCGGCCGTGGCACCGTCCACGAGCTCCACGTGGTCGGGGAAGCGCCACCGTTCACCTAGGTAGACGATCGTGAGCGGGCCGACGCCCTCATCGGTGAGCAGTAGGTTGCCCACGCCCAGGATCACGATGCGGCCGTTGTCGTCGTGCGCTTCGGCGGTCTCGGCCCGCGCGGCGTCTTCCGGCTCGTCGCCCCCCCTTGGAGCCTCGCCCCCCGCGGGATCGCTCATTCCGCCGCCGCCTCTTTCGCTCTTCGCTTCGCCTTCCGCCTCCCCGCCAGACGGGAAAGTAGGATGCCGAGCTCGTACAGGGCGACGAGCGGGCCCATCATCAGGAGCATGCTCACCGGGTCCTGGCTGGGAGTGAGCACCATGGCCGCTACGGCGATACCTACGACCGCGTACTTCCGCACCCTCTTCAGCGTCACGTGGTTCACCAGATCGGCGGCGGTCAGCAGCAGCATGACCGCGGGCATCTCGAACACGGCCCCGAAAGCCAAGAGGAACAGGGTCACGAAGCCTATGTACTCCGAGGCGCGCAGCTGTTGCAGGAAGATATCGCCGCCGTAGCCGACCAGGAAGCTCAGGCCCACCGGCAGCACCGCGAAGTAGGCAAAGGCTACGCCGGCAACGAACAGGAACGTGGTGAAGAACACGTAGGGGAGCACGCCCCGTTTCTCGTTCTCGTACAGGGCGGGGAGGATGAACGCCCATATCTGCCACAGGACGATGGGCAGCGCCAGCATCAATCCCGCGTAGATGGAGACCCTGAGCACGGTCATGAACGGCTCGGTAGGGCTGAAGGTGACGAGGTCGGTGTTCACGCCATCCATCCGCTCGAGGGGTCGCTTGATCACGGCGAACACCCAGTCCTTCTGGATGAAGGCCGCCACCATTCCCACGGCTATGGAGACGATGGAGATCACCAACCGCTTGCGCAGCTCGCCCAGGTGGTCTATGACAGTCATGCGGTGCTGATCGCCGATGGACGCCAATGCAGCTCTCTCCAAGGGTCGGTGAAGCTCACAACGCGACGAGGCCGGCCGCTCAGGGGATGCCTGCGACCGGCGCGCGGAGCGCGGAGCGCGGTCGCTAGTATAGCAACGGGCGGTGGGTTCCGGGACCCGGCTACAATCGCTTTTTATAGGTCAGGGGAAACAACCACCAGATAATTAAGATGATCAGGCTTACGAACACTGTTAAGAAGATACTCACGATTGGTCCTATTACCTGTGAAACAACCAGTTGAGTAACTAGGATCAGGGCGAAGGAAAGAAACACCAGACCCACCAAAATCATACGAGTGGCAAAGATTTTGAACAACACTCGGTCTAATAAAGGACGTGCCAAGCGATGATGTGCCGCCGGAGCACTGAAGAATATGAGGCTCGCAATAGAGCAGAGAAAGGTCGCGGTATAAACCAATTTCTCAAAATCCCGAATTTTGTCGAAGCCCTGGCTGAAGGGCACCACGATCAGGAAAGCAGTAAGCACCTGGGCGCCTTGCAGCAAGATCCGCAATTCCTGCAACATGTCGTTGAGACTTCCCTCTTCGGAAGCTTCATTATCATTCGCCGGGGGTTCGGCCTGGGGTTTGGTATCTTCGTCTATCATCATTGTCCTCGCTGAGCTGACGGGTGGAGGCGTGTCCTGCGGTTCACCGCCGTGCAGCGCGCGCTGTGGAGAGCGCCTCCTCCATGGACAGAGTATCGACGGCTCCAGCGACGATCTCCTGGTGACGCCGCTCCGCCTCCTCAAGCCACAGGTGCTCGACCTCCGCCTCAGTCAGGGCGTCAAGGCTCTTGAGCAGATCGCGAGCCAGGACTGCACTCCCTCGGGAGTGCAAGGGACTCTCCATGGCCGCGGAGCCCAAGTACATGTGCCCCTAAGATACTACCTTCCGCCTCGTTCGACCGGGAGCTGAAAGAGATTCCGCCGTCTCCGCAGGATGGAGTTGCCCCACTTCCGTTGACACTCCGGCATTAGACCGCGGCAATTTGTAGGTTGGCCTCAGTCAACATGTTCTCGTATTCGGCCAGCAAGACATAGCCTAGAGCTGAGTGCACACACAAGCGCTGGCCGTCAGAACGGAATCACACTTCGAGATCTGGCGATGATAAGGCGGCCCGCCAGCGCGGAGCGGGCGGTTCGGAAGTCATCGTCATGCTCGATTGGATCCGTTCTTGATTCGGCCACGATTTCCGGGCCTGATCCCCCACGGCCCTGCGCTGTGCTCAAGCATATTCCTTGATGGGAGAGTCCCGGGATGACGAGTCCCGGGATGACGAGAGTCCCACAGTACGAAACCAACCAGTCGACCCCTCCACGAGATCGTTCAACGTATCGTCGATGGGTTCGACCCTCTGTGCATCATCCTTTTCGGGTCGTGGGCACGAGGTTCAGCCGGGGCGGTCAGCGACGTGGATCCCGGGCTCATCCGGAGGCGCCACTCGGTAGCTGTTCGCGCTGGGCCGGCGGGCGGCGTGT